>Ga0233437_1000529_pt1 | contig 85778 bp, 114 predicted proteins | sample SI_122_August201_FD_182714 | JGI IMG/M metagenome (GOLD analysis project Ga0233437, IMG submission 182714) | Seawater microbial communities from Saanich Inlet, British Columbia, Canada - SI_122_August2016_200_MG | ecosystem: Environmental > Aquatic > Marine > Inlet | place: Canada: British... | reverse complement strand
GTTAAATTGTAATAAAATGATAAATATATATTTAACGACAAATTGCAATTTAAGATGTGAATATTGTTATGTTAATCATTCTGATGAGATAAACTTTGTTACTGATGAAATTCTAGACAAATTTTTAGATGTAATGGATGATATTAATTATTTTAATAAGAAGAAAAAGATTATGATCTTGGGTGGGGAGCCTTTTTTGTACCCTGAGAGAATTTATGCTATAAAAAATAAAATTACTGAGCGGTTTGGGAGGCATGATTTTTTTGTTGGAAGTAATCTCACAATTTTTAATAAAGAGATTTTTGAAGATATAGAAATTATTGTGCCAGTTAGTATTGATGGAACTAAAGAGAGCCATGATTTATTTAGAAAAACCAAAGAGAAAGATGATACTTATGATTTAGCTTGGAATAATTTAGTTAAGTTATCTTTATTAAAAAAAGAAATTCCGATTACATATACGTTTGACCCCTCTCATTTAGTTAAGAATTTTGTTGAATTTACTAAAAATATTATGAGTATTAATGATAAGACTTTATTTGAAATTGATATTCGTCCAATAATTGGAAGTGTTAATGAAGGAAATTATAAGGAATTAGAAAATGAGTGTTTAAGATTAACTGATTTTTTTTTAGAAGAATTTAATTTAGGAAAAGTAATTCCAATTACAATGATTTCTCAAGCAATTGGGAATAAAAACAATCAATTAAATTCAATAAGAGCAAGTACTTGTTCTCTTGGTGATGAAAATTTTACTATTTTTCCAGATGGGTCTTTTTGGCCTTGTCCTCATTATTATATTGTAAATAAGAGAAAGATTGGAAATTTGGACTTAGAAAATTGTGATTTTTTTGTGAAGAAGATTAAAGAATTGAGGGTTTTTGCAAATTATTTAAAATATAAATTTAAAAATATGCCTTGTGATTGTAGTTTTGAAGATACTTGTAATAAAGTTAATTGTATTTCTGAATTTGAAGATAATGACTATTCCTGTTCTAAATCAAGAAAATTATGGTCAGAAATTTTGTTGAAGATTGGAAACTATATTTTTACTAACGTAGGAAAAGAAAACTTTGATAAAATGCTTTTAGAAATTAACAAAACTTGGAATAATGGAAGAATTGGGCAATCTAATAATTTTTAAGTGAATGAAGAAGATGCACAACAAGGCGTGCCACAGCCTGCTTCACATTTTTCAATTTGAATGTCGTTTAGAACTTTTACTTCTGGCTTAAGATACTTTTTCATAATCATAAAAGGTAATTAATGATTATTTAAACTTTTCTACTAAACAAAATTCTGAAAAACAGGTTTTTTCTGAGAAGAAGTTTTTAGATTCATTAGTCCAGATGATAATATGGGATATCTTGTTTGTTTTGATAATTTCATTAATCTCATTTGAGATTGGTTTTCCATTTACCTTTCCCTCACAAAAGTGTTTAGAAAGTTTAAATGGATTAGTAGAAATATAGGAAAGTATCACTTTTTCTTGAGGATACCATGATTTAAATAAGTAATCTGAATGGCCGCCATAAACTAAATCTGTTTTGTATGTGGAGCATTCAATCCAAATATTTGATGGATTTTTAATACTTTTATTAATTTCAATTAAATCTGGGTGGACGCCGAATTCTAATTTGTGATCAATTGATGCAAATAATAGGTTTTGATTGATAAGAATTAGAGTTAAAAAAATAGCTATTGCTAAAATGATCTCCTTAGGTTTTTTAATTTTTAATGGTGCTAGTATTATTAGAAAGAAGAAGAGAAAATACATTGCCCTTTGGGGTTGGAGTGCTGAGAAGAAATTTAAGAAGCCAATAAAATGAGCAAAAAGGAAAATTGCTGAGATTAAAATTATCCAGAAGGCCTTTTTTTTCATTTTTATTAATGAAATAATTGAGAAAATAAACGTGAAGAGAAATAAAGGGTAGGTGACTATGTCTAAAATTCCCTTAAACCCTGCACTTTGATGAAAATATGAGTCTAGGCCAAACCATAAGTATTGAATTATTCCAAGAAGGAAAATTAAGATAATTGAGGAAATGCTAATTAATTTATTTTTCCAAAATCTTATTGAAGAAAAGATTAGGAAGTAGATTATTGCAAATGGATGAATTAATAATGACCATAATAAAAAAAACCAGGCCTTTTTTGTTTTAATTCCACTTCTATAAAAATAACAACAGCTTAGGACAACTAAAGATGTTGAAAAAAGAAATGGAAATAGGCCCGATTGCAATCTTTGTTTAATAAAAAATGAATAAAAGAAAATAATTGAGGAAAGTAACATTGAGATTAAGGCTGAATTTTTATCTTTAAAACATATTTCTGATCCTTTGTAAAATATTATTGGGATTGCTAGTAAAAATAAGAAGATGTAAGTTTTAAAAATTAGTAATTTTGGTAAAAAGAATAATACAATAGAAATCAATTTTAAATCGTTTATTGTTATAAAACTACTAATTAAACTAATTGGAGTATTTGTGAATTCTGAATATCTAAAATAATGAATTGGGTAATCTACACTTGAAATTTGCTCTTGATTTATTACTTTATTAATTGGAAAGAAAAATGATACAAAAATAAAATTAAGAAGTAATATTAAAGAAAAAAATAATTTTGTTTTTTTATCCATTAAATTAATGAAGCGAATAGTTCTTTATATTTTTTATCTGTTATAGATGTTGCAGGTTTATTTAGTTCTGCCTTGATCTTTCCTACTTCTGCATTTGTTAATTGCCATCCACAAAAAGTTTTATAGTTTAAGTAAGCAACTCCTTGACCTGAAACTAAGTCAAAATCGTCTGTTAGAACATAGGCACTAATGTCTTTACAAACTTCATTTGTTATTTCTTCACTTTCAAAATAATTAATGTTTGCTTGTTCTTTTGTTTTTAATGTGATTAATGATGAAATAATATCATTGATTCCCAGTTGGCAATAAAAGTTACTTTCTCCTTCAATTGAGAATTTACCTGTTTGTTCAAAAATGTTTTTACAAAATGGTTCTGTATTGATGCTTGAGAGAATTGTTAACCAAGTATCCATTTCTTCAGGGCCTAATAAGCTAATTTTTTCGGCTAAAAGCAATTCTGAATGTAAATTCCAGAAATCAATTGATGGATCTTCTTTACTTAGCCTTTCTTTAATTACTACTTTAATTTCAAAGATTTCAGGGATTGCTTCTTGTGCAAATCCTTCTTTTATGAATTTAGAAACATATAATAAGAGCTCATCTCCTGGACAAGTGTTTAAATCAGGGCAGACTTCTTTAAATTTACCCACATATTCTTCTTGGTCTAACTCATCAGAGAAATAATAATCTTGAAAGTTTTTTTCGTCTTTGATAATTACATTGTTACTTTTTAAAATTACTAATAAACTAAATGTGATAATTATCAGTAGAATTAATGCAGTTATTGTTTTGATATTAAAGAAGGTTTCATGTTTCATGAAGGGATTGTTCTGAATTTAATATTTAAAACTTGTTTACTATTTTTAAAGAGAGACAATTATTATTTATGTGGTTAGTTAATAACAATTATAGACTCATAATATTTTTAAATCCACGAATTATTTAAACTAATATGGATCCAAAACAGGAAATTTTAGATTTGATTAAAAGTAATGGCCCCACTTTGCCTGTTGAAGTTGCTAAGGGGATAAATACCAATATTTTATTAGCATCAGCCTATGTTTCTGAATTAGTTTCAAATAAATTATTGAAAGTATCACACGTTAAGGTAGGAGGGTCTCCTGTTTACTATTTATCTGGGCAAGAATCAAAATTACAAGATTTTATTCCTAAACTTCACGAAAAAGAACAAAGAGCATTAAAAGAGTTAATTAAAGCTAAACTTTTGAAAGATTCTGAATTAGAACCTGTTGTTAGGGTTGGTTTAAGGAATTCTAAAGATTATGCTAAACCAGTTGAAGTTCAAGTTGGTGGAGAAAAAGTACTATTTTGGAGATGGTATTTGAGTTCTAAAGAAGAAATTGAGATGTTGATTCGTCAAAAGTATGTTTCAAAGAAAGCTGAAATTCCAAAAGAAGCTCCTAAAGAAGTTAAACCTGAAGTAAAACAAGAGATGCCTATTACTGATCAAATTGAAAGAGAGAAGGTTATTGAGGATGCAAGGCAACAATTTAAGCCAGAACCTGAAGTTAAAAAACCTGTTTTTCAAGCTCAAGCGATCTCTGGTTCATTTTATGGAAAAATCAAAAGCTTTTTTGATGAGCATAATATTAAATTAGTTCAAGAAGATATTGTTAAGAAGAATTCTCACTTTTGGTTTGTAGTTGAAGTTCCTGCATCAATTGGGTATATTTCATATTATTGTGAGGCGAAGAATAAGAAAACTATTTCTTCTTCAGATTTAAGCGAAGCTTTTGTTAAAGGAAGCTCTAAAAATTTACCAATTTTATTTCTAAGTACAGGTAATGTAAGTAAATCAGTTCAAGAAAGATTAGAAACTGAATTTAAGAATGTAATTTTAAAGAAAGTTTAACTTCCTTCTGGAATAACATATCCAACTAAAGGCCGATATCTAACTGCTTCTCTTGCATTTGTTATTAAATATGACATTATCTCTCCTAATGTGCTCATTTTATCATATTTGTCAAGAGGAATATTTAAACCAGTTTCAATTTGCCATACAGCTCTTAATGTCATAAATTGACTTTGACTTAGAGTTGATAAAGACGCATTTAAATTTACCTTTCTAGTTAATTCTCCAGTTCGAAAAGCGTACCTTTCTTTTAACCATGAAATTAACCATTTGCCCATTCTTTCTTGATCTTGGCAAAACCTTTCTGATGCTTCAAAGCTTGTTCTTACAGCATCAATAAAAGAACTTTCATCAGGTTTACTAAGATCATGAATTTTGGAATCATTTTGTTCTTGGTGCACAATTTCACCATTAGAGTAAACGATTATAGTTGCATAAAAATTATCAGATTTTTTAATTTGAGTGATTAGGTATGCGGTGCCTGAAGTTGGATCATCTTTAAATGTAGGTTCATTTTTTAGAATAATTACTGGGAATATTTCCTCTTGGATTCTTTGAAGTAAATGTTCAAGATCACTTATCTGTTCAAAAGGAATATTTGCATCAGCTAGTTTTTTAATAGCAATATCTTCTCCTAATCTTGAGTAAAAAAGAGCGTTTTCTATCATTGGAGTTTTAGAGAGAAAGATGGTTTATAAATCAAACTATTTGTCGTAAAAACCAGGTGGTAAGTCGAATTCGGTTAAAGTTCCAAGTCTATTTCTAAAAGGAGAAGTAGCAAATGCTAATTCAACTAAGCTTTGATAAGTATGGGGGACTTCTAAACTTTGTGGGAATAAATGAATCCCTGTAGTTTCTGCACAGATATCACATAATTGGGTTGGCTCTAATAATCCTAATATTGTTTCAGGAGTTAATTCTTGCCATGAAATTCCGCAGGTGTTGGTAATTGCTAAACCTACTGCATTTTTTATAGATTTAGCTTCATTTAGTAAATCATGATATTCTCTTTTATGTCTTCTATATTCTCTTGAAATAAATCTTTTTAATCTTTTTTTTTCTTGTTCAAGATCAACTTCTCCATTTACTTGGAATATTTCGAAATGTTTAGGCGGGTAAATAAACTTAGATGGAGTATGCTCAGCTGTTCCTACAATTATAATTGGTGTTTGAGTATTGGGGCCATATTCTTTTAGAGGAGTTTGTGCAACATGGAAAGCAGCCTCCATTTGGCCATATTTTCTATTTGCTTTGCTCAATAACACATTTTGTGCTTCAGGGACATTTAATCTTTCTTGAATAACAATGAGGCCGAATTTTCTTTGAGTGATTTCATTAATTGCTTGTTTTGATGAATCTGTTTCACAAATTGGTAAACCCTTAGATTTTAAATCTGCGAGAAGATTTCCTAAAAAACCAGAAGTTGTTCTTACTGTTAAAATTTTTAATCCCTTCATGTGAAAAGTGAATTAATTATTATTTTTAAATTAAACCCATAACAAATTATAAATATCAATCCTTTCATCTTTAGTCAATATGTATGAAATTGTAATTGGGAGAAGTCCTGAAGATACTAAGAAGTTTGGATTAAAAGGTGCAGTTCCTTTAGGAAAACATTATGTTAAGATGGGAGAAAATGTTTCTCTTTCTAATGAAGTTTTTTTAGATGTTGCACGTTCTCATGTTGTTTTTGTGTGTGGAAAAAGAGGTTCTGGTAAGAGTTATACTATGGGTGTTATTGCAGAAGGAATGGCTGCACTTGATAAACAAGTTGCAAGAAATACGGCAATTATTTTATTTGATACCATGGGTGTTTATTGGACGATGAAGTATAAGAATAAAAAAGATACTGAACTTCTTGAGGCACAAAATCTTGAACCTCAAAAGTTTGATACTCGAGTTTTTACGCCATTTGGTTATTTTGATGATTTTAAGAAAAAAGGGATTCCTACTGATTTTCCTTTTGCATTAAATCCTTATGAATTAGAACCAAGTGATTGGTGTTTAACATTTGAAATAAATATTAATGATGAAACTGGTGTTTTAATTCAAAGAATTATTGCGGACATGAAAAAGAAAAGAAAATCATTTTCTGTTCAAGATATTATTGATGAAGTTAAAAAAGATAAAAAGTCAGAACAAAGAACAAGAAATGCAGTTGAGTCAAGGTTTGAAGCGTCTCTTGATTGGGGATTATTTAATGAAAAAGCAACTAAGATTAGTGATTTAATTTCAAGAGAACAAATATCAATTTTAGATATTAGTTGTTATGCGTCAGCTACTGCTGGTGCTAATTTACGTGCATTAGTTATTGGAATGGTTTCTCAGAAATTGTTTAATGAAAGAATGATTGCAAGAAAAGATGAAGAGTTTAAGAGTTTAGAAAAAGAAAATTCAATTTTTGCAAGTAGTGAGTCTTTTGGAGAACTTGACATGCCCTTAGTTTGGCTTGTTGTAGATGAAGCTCACGAGTTTTTGCCTAGAGAAGGGTCAACTGCTGCAAGTGGTCCTTTAATTACGATTTTAAGGGAAGGAAGACAACCAGGGATTTCATTAATTTTAGCGTCACAACAACCAGGAAAGATTCATACTGATGTTATGACTCAATCTGATGTTGTATTATCACATAGATTAACTTCACAAGTAGATATTAAGGCACTTGGAATGTTAATGCAGTCATATATGAGAAATGATCTTAATAGGTATTTAGATGAACTTCCTAGACAATCAGGTGCTGCCTTGATTTTTGATGATAATAATGAAAGGATGTATAATATAAGAGTTAGGCCAAGACTTAGTTGGCATGGTGGAAGCTCACCTTCTGCAGTAGAATATTCTAATTTTGATCTTTAAAATCGGTTTCGTCCGATTGCACCGAGGAATCAAAGAATCCTGGAATTGAGAAATTAATCGACCGAAAAGTGGTTACCAATTTTGAAAATTTGTAAGCTAAAAAGAATAATTTTCAAATAAAAATTTCTTTATTTCTTCATTTTTTTTGGAACCTAAGATAACTATATGTGCTCTTAAATTTGTGATTATAATTATTAAATCTACACCATTCTCTTTAAAGTGAAAATAATCATTAATGTTGGTTTTATTCCATAAGGATTGATAATGATCATCAATCATCCAACTTTTATTGAATAATTTATGAGTTAGATCATTTAAGAATTTCCAAATCTCTTTAGATATTTTTATTTGTGCATAAAGTTCTGACTCTTCATCCTTTAGAGAAAATAATTTTTCCATGTTTAAATTTAGATTTTTGAAGTTTAATTAATTTCTGATTTTGATCTTTAATCCCTTTCCTTTATATAATATTATTTATTAACAAATTTAAAATGGTAGATATAAATAATCAAATTATAGCTGATATTCGGGCAGCCCCTCAAACATTTCTTAGGTTAGCCCTATTTGCAAATACTGGACACCAGCTTAATGGTCCTAATATTTTGGGAAATGAATCTGAGGTGCCAAGATATGGGTTTACTGACTCTGTTATTCAAGGAGTTAATTCTGGTTCTTTAGGGATCTTTCCTGGAAGTAATATACATCTTTGTGGGAAAGTAATGCAATTGGCTTCTGCTTCTGGAGATGGAGCTAAAGCTTTGCCTTTAATGATGAGATTAGCAAGGGCAGGAGTTATTAATTATGCAGGGCATTGTGATGATAATAATTTTGATGTTTGGAAAGTTAGTCAAGAAGCAGCTAAGTATATGCGAGCTCTTTTTGATGATATCTGTGCTTTCTCAAAAAAAGAAAGGAGAGAACAAATAGGTAATATATTAAGACCAGATTCTTCTGTTGAAGCAGGAAGAGCCTTATATGGAATGATAAATAGGAATTATAAATAAATAGAATTTATATGTATTTTGTTTGAACTTCTTAAGAAAAGATATTAATTAACCAAATTTTAATTTTGCCCATTTTTGGGATTCTTCCAATAACTTTTCCGATAATTTGTTTCTCTTCAATTTTTTTTTCTACATCTTGGCTTTCATAATTATTGTCTCCTTTTGTTTGAAGGTAATTCATTTCATTTTCTTGATATTTCTTTATGATTCGATGGGTAAATATGCCTCTATTAGTATTAAATAAAATTACATCCCCCCTCTTTAAATTGTCATAAGTTGTATCTTTAACTATGAGAATATCTCCTGCTTTAAATCCTTTAGATAATGGAAATGACTTGAATTGTTCTTTAGTGATTTCATTCTCATTATATGTGTATTTTTGTTCCATCCACCATTGATCAAAGTTTTCTTCATGGGCCATACTATTTGAAATTGAAATAACGAATGGTAATGAAGGATTAAAAATTAGTTTGAAAATTATCGGTAAGAACAGAAATCCAATTATTATGAAAATAATACTTAATATTGTTCTAATTTTCATATTTACTTTTTCTTCTTCTTCCCTTTCTTCATAGCTTTATTATGAGTTACAGGCTTCCAAAGTGGAACAAAGCTTCCTATGATCATAAATAGGAATAGGATTCCGAATGCTGATGCCCATTCTAATGGTAAGTTTTTGTCAAAAAGGAAACCACCTACGAATATTAGAATTATTCCGATGATTCCAGTCATTAATACTCCTTGTGGAAGAAGTCTTGGAATTGTTTCTGCCATATTATCACCTTTATTCATCAATATAATTTTTTAAAACTTTTTTAGCTTCAATCAATTTTTTTTGATGATCTTTTAAAAAACTGTTTAATTTTTCAATTAAGATTTGTTTTAATTCACCTGTTAATAATTTACCAGATTTATAATTATCATAAATTTGTTTTAATTTCTTATCATCTTCTTCAAAGAAAGTTAACCATTGATATGGGATGTCCTTTTCTGGAATTCCACCTAATTTTCTATGTTCTTCAAGGGTTTCGCGACCACCAGATAAAGCGTAACGATTAACTTTATTTTTCACAGTTTTAGCATCATCAGTTAATGCAATGTAACTTTTTTCATTTGAAGAACTCATTTTTCCGCCGTTAAGGCCTGGAACAAATACGTGATAAGTTGAGCACAATTGTTGAAATTTTGGTTTCTTTAATCTTTTTACAATGTCTCTAGCGAGTCTTATATGTGGGTCTTGATCTGTTCCTACTGGAACTACAACTGGAACATTACCTGAAAATTCTTCTAACATTGGATGAAGCATATCTGCTGCTTGAAGGAGTCCTGCCATCACTTTTCCAGGAGTTACATCACCATAACTTGCTTTAAACTCATTAAATGTTAAGTATCTAGCTAGAATATTTTGTAATCGGTAAAAAGCGTTTGATTTTTTTACGTTTTTTGATCTGTTTGATTGAAAGTAAATTTCTACATTTTCTTTTTTCAAACCAAGAGCAATATAATTTGGAATGTATTCTTCTAATGCAATTTTTCTTGAGTCCTCAAGTGATTGGCCTCTGGCATGGTATGCTTCAATATCTGCAACACAGATGTAAATCTTAGCGCCCATCTTTTGATAGAATAGAAATTGCTTGGCAAGAATTGCGTGCCCGATGTGGAATTTGCCGGTAGGCATAAGACCAGTCATCATTGCAAACTTTTGTTTTTTATGCATAGCACTCATAATTCTACCATAGTCTCTATGAGCAAAAATCTTCTTTCTTCTAAAAAGAACATTTTCATTAAATACTTCTGGAAGATCATTTAATGGAGTTAAGCCAAATTGAGTAATTAACTTGTCATAATTAATATCTCCAGATGTTTCCCATGGTGTTACTTTAAATGCCATAAGAGAGAATAAATAGATTTGTTATTTAAATGTTTTGAGAGATTGATTTTTATTTTTTTATTATAAGCCAAATTTTTTTAAAAACTTTTAAAGATAAATTTGAGATCATAAATGCAATTGTTGGTATTAATGCATTTAATAATGGCTGTTTAACATTAATTATTATGAATACAATTGATACCACAAAGTAAGTTAGAATTGCTAGAATTATTTTTCTTGTAAATGAAGTTTCCCAAGCTTTATCTTGTTCCACTTTTTTATTTCTTTTTTCGATTTTTGTTAATCTTTGTTCTATATTCATTTTAACTCCTCTTAAACATTTTTTCAAGTTCATGTTGTGTGAATTTTAAAGCAGTAGGTCTTCCGTGAGCGCAGGAATATGGTTGATCTGTTTTGAATAATTCATCTACTAAATCATATAATTGTTTTATTGATAATTCTTCATTTGCCTTAACTGAGCCTTTGCAGGCCATTGAATAAATTATTTCTTCATCAATTTGTTCCTTTTTGCTTTTCTTTATGTTAGATACTAATTCTTCGAAGAAATCATTAATTGAGATTTTGTCAAAATCTTTTCTAAACATAATTGGAACTTCTCTTATTATGAAATCATCTTGTCCAAATGGTTCGATGTCAAATCCGTAATTTTCAAGTAAATGTAAAACTTCGTTAATTAAAGCAACATCTTGTTTAAGAGGCTTAAGAATAATTGGTTGTAATAACTTTTGAGAACGATCTTTTACTTGTAACATTTTGTTAATTTTTTCAAGGTTAATACGTTCTGCTGCAGCGTGTTGATCAATTATTAATAGGCCATCTTGAGATTCGATTATAATGTATGTGTTTCTAATTTGTCCTAAGATTCTATATTCTTCCTTAATTGGTTTTTCTTCAATTAATTCTTGTGTATCTTTTTTAATAGAAAATGTTTTTTTATCTGCTTGAGTTTTTCTAACAACGTCAAATAAAACAACTTGAGAATCTTTTACTTTTGGTTCAAGCTTTGTATTGGATTTTAATGTATCTTTAATAACATTAAATACTTCACCATAGATGAAATCTTTATTGTCAAACTTAACTGTTAATTTTGAAGGATGAACATTTACATCAACTTTATTTGGATTGATTTCAAAGTCTAACACTGCAAATGGTTTTCTATCTAAGAACATTAATGTTTTGTAAGCTTCTTCTAAACCTTGAGTAATAATCTCACTTTTAATGAATCTTTTATTTATGAAAAAGCTTTGAAAGTCTCTAGTTTTCTTTGAAATTTTTGGAGTCCCAATATAACCTTTAATTGTTAATACTCCTTTGTGATTTACTTCAATTAAATTTTCAGCAATCTCATTACCATAAATTGAGACGATTTTATCTTTTAAGTTTCCTGCTGGTGCGTTTAAAATTTCTAATTGATTATGAGTTAATGTAAATGATATTTCTGGGTAGGCTAGGGCATATCTAGAAACAATATCAATAATGTGTTTTAATTCAGTTGCATCTGAACTTAAGTATTTCTTTCTTGCAGGTGTGTTTTCAAATAAATTCTTAACAATGATTGTGGTTCCTTTTGGTGATGCGATTTCTTCTTCTCTTATTTCATTATTAATTGCAATTATTTTATGTCCAATTTCTAAATCTTGCTTATTTGTAAGTAAAGAGAAATCTGAAACTGAAGCAATTGATGCAAGTGCTTCACCTCTAAATCCTAATGATTTAATTCTAAATAAATCATCTACATCTTTAATCTTTGAAGTAGTATGTCTTTCTAAACTTAGTAGGGCGTCTTCTTTTGACATTCCTATTCCATTATCTTTAATTAGAATTTTTCTTTTACCTGAATTTTTTAATTCAATTTTAATTTGATCTGATTTAGCATCAATTGAATTTTCAATTAATTCTTTGACTACTGATGCAGGTCTTTCAACTACTTCTCCTGCTGCAATCTTATTAATTAGATCTTGATCAAGTTTTATTATAGTTCCCATTTTCTTAAACTAAATTGTTTTTCGTCTTTTTTACCTTCAAGTTTTTCGATCATATCATCAGTTTTTGTTAATTCTTCTTGAATTTCAAGTGCTCTATCTATCACTTCTTTAGGCATGCCTGCGATTTTTGCTACGTGAATACCATAACTTTTATCAGTTCCACCTTCAATAATTTTTCGTAAGAAAATGATTTCGTCTTCTTTTTCTTTAACTGCAATGTTATAATTTTTAATGTTTTCAAATTCATCTGACATTTTATTTAATACATGATAATGAGTTGCAAATAATGTTTTTGCCTTGATGTTTTTGTAAATATGCTCAACTACACTCCAAGCAATTGCAACCCCATCATAGGTTGATGTGCCTCTTCCAACTTCATCTAAAATGATTAATGAATTTTCTGTTGCATTATTTAGAATGTTACTAGTTTCATCCATTTCTACCATAAATGTACTTTGACCATGAGCTAAGTCGTCATATGCTCCAACTCTTGAAAAGATTCTATCTATAATTCCAACCTTAGCAATTTCAGCTGGCACAAAACTTCCCATTTGAGCCATGATTACAATTAAACAAACTTGCCTCATAAATGTTGATTTACCAGCCATATTTGGTCCTGTTAAAATTACAAGATCTTTTTCGTTAAGGATAGTATCGTTTGGAATAAATTGAGATTCAATTCTTTCAACAACAGGATGTCTTCCATTTAAAATTGTTAATTTTCCAGATTGTTTTATTTCTGGTTTTGCATAATTATATTTTGAAGCAGTATGGGCTAGTGAACATAGAACGTCAAGTAAAGAAAGTTTTTCTGCAATTTCTTGTAGATTGAAAAGTTCACCTTCTACTTGTTGTAAAATTTGTTTGAATAATTCGTATTCTAGAATTGTAATTCTTTCTTCTGCTCCTAGAATTTTTGATTCTAATAATTTTAGTTCTTCTGTAATAAAACGTTCGCCATTAGTTAGTGTTTGTTTTTTCTTATAGTCTTCAGGAACTAATGAAAGATATGAATTTGATACTTGAATAAAGTATCCAATAACTTGATTATAACCTACTCTTAATGATTTAATTTTAGTCTTTTCTATTTCCCTTTCTTCAATTTCCTTTAATGTTTCACGTGAATTTTCTTTTAAGTTTCTAAGTTCATCAAGTTCAGAATTGTAGCCATTTTTAATTATACCTCCTTCATTTAATTTAGCTGAAGGATTGTCTTTAATTGCTTCAATTATTTTTTCTTTTATTTCTGATAGTAAAGGTAGATTTTTAATTTGTGAGAATAACTCTGAAGAAAAGATTTCTGTTTTTTCTTTAACTTTAGGAATTATTTCTAAAGTATCACGAATGGCAATTAGATCTTTTGGATTAATTGAGTTATAAGCTAGCCTTCCAATAATTCTTTCAATATCGTAAGTTGAATTTAATATTGATCTAATTTGTTCTGTTTCTAACCTTTTTTCTTTTAATTCAGAAATTGCATTTAATCTTATATTGATTTTTTCAATATTTAATAAAGGACGTTCCATCCATTTCTTAAGAAGCCTTGATCCCATTGCTGTTACTGTCTCATCAAGTGCCTTAATTAAGGTGTTTTTTGAAGAGCGGTCAACAATGTTCTCAAATAGTTCTAAGTTTCTTAGAGAGACTGAATCAAGCATCATAAAGTCATTAATATTAATGAACTTGATTCTAGTTATGTTTCTAATTGCTTGCTTTTGAGTTTCTTTTATGTAATTAAGTAATGCGCCTGATGCTGAAATTATTTGATTATGTTCTTCAATTCCAAATCCCTTGAGGGATTGTGTTTTGAAATGATCAATTAATAATGAATAACACCCATCATAGTTAAAATTTGAATCTTCATAATCTGTTAAGTAAATTTTTAATGATTTTAATATTTGAATTAATTCTTGGTTGACCATTAATGAGATTGGAATTAAACATTCTGAAGGTGAAATCTTTGCTAGCTCATTTTTTAGGCTTTGGAGATTTGAAGTTTGACAGCAGGTGAATTCTCCTGTAGTAATATCTGCAAATGCAATTCCAAAGTTATCTTTATATGGATAAATTGCACAGAGATAATTGTTTTTAGATGAATCTAATAATTCTTCATTAAGAATAGTTCCAGGTGTAATAATTCTCACAACATCTCTTTTAATAACTCTTCCTTTTACAGTTTTAGGATCTTCAATTTGATCTGCAATTGCAACTTTATACCCTGCTCTGATAAACTTTGAAATATATGTGTTAGCTGCACGTAAAGGTACTCCTGCAAGAGGTGCTTTTTTTTCTCCTTTACCACGGGAAGTTAATGTTATACCTAGAACTTTTGATGCAATCTCTGCATCTTTATAGAACATTTCATAGAAGTCACCCATTCTAAATAATAAAACACAATCTGGGTATAGCTCCTTAAAATGGACATACTGCCTCATAGCAGGCGTCAAATTATCAGAATTAATTCCCCCCATCTATTGTGTAAATGAATGCAATCTTTTAAACCTAACGAAAATATTAAATAGGCTATTAGTAATTTAAGTGAGAATGGGTCTAACTAAAACGTTTTTAGCTTTAGGAATTATGATAGTTTTTGCTCTATTTATTGGCTATGGATTGTTTGTAATTTATGAGCCACCTGAACGACTAAGTTTAAGTGATACAAATTGCCAAATGAATTGTTCTAAATTTATTCCTGAAAAAGTGAATAGTACCATTAGGCCAATTGAGTTTGATGAAAAGTATGATGAATGTTGGAAAGAACAAGAAGATTGTATGGATGAGGCTAGAGTTGGTAGCCCAAGATATAATGTTTTGAGAAATAGTTTCTATATTTTATTATTATTGAGTATTGGCGCAATCTTATTTGGTATGTTTACTAAGTTTGAAGGTATTGGGTCCGGATTTATTGGTGGTGGAATCATTTTATTGTTATATAGTTTGATTTATACAGGAGAATATTGGTGGACTTTAAGTAAATACTTTAAGTTGATTGCTCTAGGGATTGTACTGTTTATTCTAATTTACTTTGGATTTAAGAAAGTTGAGAAACGGAAGTAAGGATATTCTTATCAAAAAATTTATATAATTGAGATTTATGTTCTGTACTATGGAAGACGCTGAATTAAAAATTGTCAAAGAAGAGAAGAAAGATTATAGTTTACCAGATGTTCCAACACCTCCTGGGGGGGATCCTGAGGATTTAGAATTACAAGTTCCTGAGTTAGTCCAGAGAAATGCTCCTATTATTAATGAGGTTTCTCTAGATAAATCCAAAGTTTCTGCTAAAGAATATATTTCTGCAGAGGTTAAAAAAATTGATGTTCTATTAGGTAATAATTTAGTTATTGAGGCTAGAAAAGCATTTAATGATTTAAATAAGTTTATGGGCTCTATTAAGTTAGAGGAGAAGTTTAAGAAATTAATCTGGTATGATATTAAACGATTAGAAAGTGCAATTTCATTATCAGAAATATAAAAAAAAATAGACTTCCCGAAAGCCCACGGGAAGATCTAAGAGAGCTGTTAACGCTGATAATATCCATTTTATTTATAAACATACTTATATCTTGCCTAATTTGGGTTAAATTAGTCTCCTTTAACACTTTATAAAAACTTAATATTTATCTTAAAACTTTATAAGTTTATAATAACTCTTTTTACTCTTTTAAATTAATGATTATAATTATTCCCGATAGTAAGGTTTAAATACCCTTTATTGTTCATTTGCATAATGAGTTTAAAGAACGCCAAGAAAGTCCTCTTTTTACTTATTTTATTCTCTATTTTTGTAATCCCTAATGTTTCTGGTGCTGTTGTTACTGGAAAAGTTTATGATAGGGATTTTCAGGTGTTAAATAATGTAGTTATCGAGATAGATTCTTTTCCAAAACAGACATTTGTATCTAAAGATGGAGACTATTCTTTTACTCTTACTTCAGGAAGATATAATTTAATTGCTTTTTACAAGGATTTGAATAATTCAGTTTATTTTACAAATAAAGAGGTTTTAATTACAGTTTCAGGAGAATATATTGTTGATTTAATCTTAGATAAACCTTATGAAGGCGCACTTCCTGATGAATTTCAAGTAAGACCGAGATATTATAATTGGGTAACTTATTTGTTAATTGGCTTTTTAGGAATTCTTGTATTAGTGCTTACATTCTTACTAATTAGGAGGCGCAGTGCTAAAAAAGTTGAGAATGTGATAGAGAAGAAAGAAGAAACAGATATAGATAGGACATTAAAAATTATTAAGGAAAATGATGGGAGAATTACTCAGAAAGAATTAAGAGAGAGTTTACCTAGGTATTCAGAAGCTAAAGTTTCATTAATTATTACAGAAATGGAAAGTAAAGAATTAATTGAGAAAATTAAGAAAGGACGTGGAAATGTTTTAATTCTTAAAGGAGATAAATAATGGGTTTTAAATGCCTTCATTCAGGGAAGTGTTGCACACTTAAATATGTTCAAATTAATCTTTCTTATGGGGATATTAAAAGAATAACTGAAGCTTTAAATAAAAGTATTAAAGAATTATTTGATGAAAAAATAATTGGTTTTAATCCTTTTTTTGATTTAGAAAAGAATTCTTTTGATATTGAAATTGGATTAAATAAACCTTGTTTATTACATAAAGAGTTGAGATGTAGTATTCACAAGGCAAGGCCCCTTAATTGTAGAATTTTTCCTTATTACTTGATTGCTAGTTTTCCTGACCTTACACGTGTTTTTGATGAGTCTTACGAATGTGTATTAAAAGCAAAGGTTAGTGATGCTGAGAAAGAAAAATATAAGGCATATGCTAAAGCTATTGGGGACATTTTACTTAAAGAGTCTGCAAAGACTGAGGAGATTTTTAAGAAGATTGGGTTAAATAAAAGTTATCTTTTAATGGACCACTTTGTTGAGCTTAATCAGTTTTTTATGAAAAGAAAACCTGAGACTGATCAAGAGGCTGAGAATTTAAGAATTGAATTTTTTAAAGAGTTAATTTCTAAAGAAGACTTCTCTTTAATTATCGATAAATTAATTAAAGAAATTGCTGATTTGAGTTTTGTATCAGTTAAAGAGCTTGATGAGATTGAAAAGATCTTAGATTAATAACTTTTATATATTTTAACTTCTATTTTAGTAAAATGAAAAAGATTTTAATTTTAATATTACTAGCATTTTTTATTGTAGGTTGTCAACCTGACTGGAATTTTGAGAACTCTAATAAAATTGCAATTAAACATGTTAACAGATTAAAAGAGTTTAAAGATTACAATGGATCTGATTTAAAATTGAACAGATATAATCCTCTTAATTGTGATGGTTGTTGGAATATTGTTTATGAGTTTAATGTTAATACAGATGAGTTGCCTGATTATATTACTCGAATGAGAGTTCATTTATTTATTGAGAACGGAAAAGTTAAGAAAGAAGTTGTAAGCAAATTAACTGCGAATTTAGTTTCTGGAAATGAAATTAAAGTTGAGGAAATGTTTGAGGATGAATGTGAACATGATTATGAATGTGAAATGCCTACTGAATATTTAGTTAGTTCTAAATGTGCTTATTTGATGAGGTGTGTTAATGAAAAATGCGCTGTTGTTTGTGAGTCTGGGAGTAATCAATTAAAAACTGAAGAAGCAAGAGAGGAAGAAGAAAAGTTTAATGAATTAAAATCAAAAGTAATTGATAAATTGAAAGATGAAACTGGGTACCCTGAATATATTGAAAATGGATTTTTTAAAGGAGACTGCGAAGGATGTTATTTATTCTGGCTAAAAAGTAGCGATTTATTGTTTAGAGTTTCATCTGAAAGTTGGGATTCTTTTACCTATTCTACATATGATGGTTTCATGACTAAAGAAGATTGTATTGAGAAAAAAGGAAAAGTTACTTTTTCCAATACTTGTGATGAAGTTATTGGAAATATTGAAAGAGAAATTGGTATTGAAACTTGCTGTAAAGATTAAGAGTTTTTAATGAAAGTTTCAATTGATCGATCAAATGTTTTTTCGATATCATCTGAGAAATAACAAGCAGGTAATTGTCCTTTTTTCCTATGATGAGCAATGCATTCACAACATTTACCTTTTTTAGGACACCCTATGTAGCTACAATTACAATTTTCTAAATTCTTTTTAATATTTGGACAGTTCATTTTCTTTACAGGATTTGACAAAGTTAAAAAACATTTCGTCTGGTTTTTCTAAGCTTGAATGAAACTCTGGATGAAATTGAGAAGCCATAAAGAAGGGATGATCTTTAAGTTCAATTATTTGCTTGATTTTACCATCTCTTGAACTTCCTGAGAAGATTAAACCGTGTCTTTCTAGTAATGGTACGTATTTTGGATTAACTTCATATCTATGTCTAAATCTTCTTCTAATGTTTTTTTGGCCAAAGATATTTTCAGTTTGAGTCTTTGGTTTGATGAAAACATCTTGACCCCCTAGCCTCATTGTTCCACCTTTTTTGTAGATTTTTCTTTGACCGGGTAATAAGCATACAACTGGATGTTTTGGTTTTTCAATAAATTCAGTTGAATTTGCTTCTTTAAGTTTACATACATGACGAGCAAAATCAATTACTGCCATTTGCATTCCTAAGCATAATCCTAAATATGGGATTTTTTTCTCACGAGCAAATCTTACTGCTTTAATTTTACTTTCACTTCCTCTTGAGCCAAAGCCGCCAGGAACGATTATTCCATCGATATCTTTGAGCTCTTCAAGGTTAAAGGATTCAATCCATTGTAATTTAATTTTAGTCTTTAAGTGAGCACCTGCGTGCCTTAAGGCTTCAGTTACACTCACATAAGAATCTTTTAAATCTGTATATTTACCACAGATGGCAATCTTAATTTCTTTTTCAGGATTATTAATATTATCGATAAGTTTTTCCCATTCTATTAATTCTTCATCATGAATTAATCTTAATTTATTTCTAAGAAGTAAATCTAAATTTTGTTTTTTGAAAATTATTGGCATTTCATAAACATTTGTTGTATCATAATTACTGATAACTGAGTCTTTACTCACATTACAAAAAAGAGCTATTTTTTCTTTATTTTTATTGTTTAGTAAGGTCCTACTTCTTGCAATTATTATGTCGGGTTGTAAACCCATCTGCATCATTATGGTTGCTGATTGTTGAGTTGGTTTTGTTTTATGTTCACCAACAGATTTTAAAAATGGAACATAAGTTAGATGGATGAAGATCATATTCTCCATTTCTAATTTCATTTGCCTAATTGCTTCAAAAAAGAATCTGTTTTCTAAATCTCCCGCAGTTCCACCAATTTCAAGAATTACAATTTCTGCTTTTTCTTCCTCAGCAATTGTTCTTATTCTTTCTTTGATTTCATTTGTTACGTGAGGAATAATCTGAACTGTTTGACCTAAGAATTTTCCTTCCCTTTCTTTATCAATAACTGATTTGAAGATTTTTCCAGAAGTAATGTTCCATTTGAATTTTGTTTTAATTCCCATGAACCTTTCATAATGGCCAAAGTCCATATCTACTTCTCCACCATCATCTTGGACGAAAACTTCGCCGTGCTCATAAGGATTCATTGTTCCTGGATCAATGTTTAAGTATCCATCACATTTTATTGGGATTACTTTATATCCTCTAAGAAGCCTTCCAATTGAAGCCGAAACAATTCCTTTTCCAAGGCCAGAAAGAACCCCTCCAGAAACCACGATGTATTTTGTATTCGGCATTAATAAATTTTGGAAAATCGCTTATTTAAGTTTTGTTATTGGCTAAAGTATACTTCTTAGAAAAGCTTTTTATATTACTATTAAAAATTAACAATTATGGTAGTTAAAATTGATTATGAAAAGTGTGGATGGAAAAATGGTTCCTGTCAATGTGGTTGTAAATGCAGTTGTGGAAGTTCTGATCATCAATGTTGTGATCAAGTTTGTCCAGTTCAAGCAATTACTAAAACAGACAAGGTTAACATTGATTCTGAAAAATGTATTGATTGTGGAATTTGCATTGGGGTTTGCCCAAAAGATGCATTAAGTCTATGATAACTTTTTTAAGCTTACTTTCTTTTTAGTTTTTTATGCTTGATAAGGGGGTTTTACTTAGGTTCTATAAACAAAAAGAAGTTCTTGATGAGATTGTAGAGCTTGCTAAAGAACGTGAAATTGCTGTTAGGTATAATGATAAGTTTGGTAAAAGACCTGATATTATTCAATTTCCTAATGATGCTTTTTCTTTTGCTAAATCAGGAGTTACTAGCTTTCATTGTTCTGAAGAAAGATGGTATAACCCGTTAAACTTAAACACTAGCCTTAAACAAAATGAATTAGATGAGCTACGGTGTGGTTGGGATTTAGTTATTGATATTGATTGTCCTATTTGGAAATATTCAAAGTTAATTGCACTTTTAGTTGTATCATTTTTGAAAAAGTTTGGAATTAAATCTATTTCTTGTAAGTTTTCAGGAAATAAAGGGTTTCATATTGCTGTTCCTTTTGAATCATTTCCTAAGAAGTTTCATGGTGAAGATATTGAAAAGTTATTTCCTGAAGCTCCAAAAAAGATTGCTTTATACATGAGTAATAATTTAGAAAAGAAAATGGTTAGTGTTTTATCTGATCAAGATAAACAATATATTGCTGAATTCTTAAAAGAAGATATTAATAGTGTTTTTATGAATAAGTGTGTTAATTGTGGTGAGAAGCTTACTATTCTTAAAAAGAATAAATTTCAATTTCATTGTCATAATTGTGGTAATGATGAAAGTAGTGAAGAAAAAAGAGCTTATTTGATTTGTCCAAAATGTGAAAAGATTATGGATCCTGTGGAGACAAACCAAATAATTAAATGTCCAAAATGTGAATCAATTGAATTTGAAGAAGAGTTTGACATTTCTAGAATTTTAGATATTGATACTTTACTTATTTCATCAAGGCATATGTTTAGGATGGCATATTCATTACATGAGAAATCTGGACTTGTTAGCCTTCCTTTAGAATTAAATGAGATTAAGGGTTTTAAAAGAGAAATGGCAAATCCTGAAATTGTAAAAGTTAAGAAAGTTAAATTTTTAGATCGAAATGCTATTCCTGGTGAAGCTAATTCATTATTAATTCAAGCCTATGATTTTACAATTGAGCGAAAACAAGTTGAAAAGAAAGTAATGAGAGAATTTGAATTACCTGAAACTCCAATTTTAGAGGAATTTTTCCCACCATGTATGAATAAGATTTTAGCAGGGCTAGAAGATGGACGTAAAAGATCAATATTTATTGTTCAGAATTTCTTATCATCAATGGGTTGGAATCATGATCAAATTGAAGTTTTTGTTGAAAAGTGGAATAAGAATAATAAACCTCCATTGAAATTTGGAACATTGAACTCTCAAGCTAAGGCATTTAAGAAAAAGAAACTTCCAATTTTACCTCCAAATTGTGAGAATACTGGGTATTATAAGAATTTTGCAGTTTGTGCACCTGATGGAATTTGTCGTAAAATTAAGAATCCTGTTCAATATTATAAATATAAAATTAAAAGAGGCAAAACAAAGAAAGTAGTTAAAGAGAAGGTCTCAAAAGAGAAAGTGGATAAAAAAGAAGTTACAAAAAGTTAATATATAAATTCTAATTTTAAATTATTATGACAAAAGCGATATACATGGAAGATTGTTACTTAAAAGAATTTGAAGCAAAAGTTGTAAGCCTCGAAGATAATTATATTGAATTAGATCAAACTGCTTTTTATCCTGAATCTGGAGGTCAGCCTACTGATCTTGGAACTTTAGAAAAAAATGGTGAAGTTTATGAAATTATTAAAGTTAAGAAAGATAAAGGTAAAATTCTTCATAAAGTGGATAAAGAAGGTTTAGAAGTTGGCGATTTAATCACTGGTAAAATTGATTGGGAAAGAAGACATATTTTAATGAGATATCATACTGGCTCTCACATTTTATCTACAGTTATTCATAATCAAACTGGGGCTGAGATTACTGGTAATCAAATTTATTTGGATAAGGCAAGGGATGATTTTAATTTAGAAAACTTTGATCGAGAAAAAATGCAAGATTATGTTGATGAAGCAAATAATCTTATTTCTCAAAATGTTGATGTTGAACTTAGAATGATGCCGAGAGATGAAGCGTTTAAAATTCCTGCACTTGTTAAATTAAAAATGATGCTACCTGAGCATATCAAAATGATTAGGGTTGTTGATATTAAAGGATTTGATCAACAGGCTTGCGCTGGCACTCATGTTAAGAATACTTCTGAAATTGGAAAGATTAGAGTAACTGAGATGAAGAATAAAGGTGCAAATAATAGAAGGATTTATTTTGTGTTAGAATAAATCTATTACTTTTATAAATCATTTTTTATTTCTATTTTTTAATATGAGTTTAACATTTAGAGATTTGAGTTCTCAAGGGCCATTTACTTTATCTCATCTTGTTCAAAGTGGGATTGTTAGTATTGAAACAGGAATTGATACTGCTCTTGAATTTGTACATGCTCGTGATGAAGATTTCTTTTTAGAAGTAAGAGAAAAATTAAGTATTTTTAAGGCCTTGGGGCTCTTTTATAAAAGTCTTAAAATAACTCCTTCTACATCAAAAGATGATTTTAGACATCATATTGATTTTCCTAGAGTTTATATTGAAGTTGGGAGACAATATAAAGAGACATTGAGGGCACTTTTAGGGTATGGGATTACTGAGAATATTAGGTTAAAAATTCCTTCTGAGGAAATTCTTCTGAATGATGATCAAGCTTTAATGTTTGGAAAAGAATTAGAGAAGATTGTTTTTTATAATCACGGGCTTGATGATGCTATAGTTGTTACTGATAGTAATCCTTCATTTGAACAAGCTATTTGTGAGTGTGCATATTTTTTAATGTCTTATTCTGATAGGCTTGGGGAACCTAAAAATGCTATGCCCGGTAATGAAATTATAACAGTTGTGTTACCATTTTTAAGAGAATTGGAACAACAAGGAGAAGTTTCAGATTCTGAATATGATAGATTGAGATCAATAATGGGAAGTTCATTTTCAGAAGCCGGAGATCAAAAAAGATTTTATGGTTTTTTATCTCAATATCCAACTCAATTAGTTCAAGCAAGTTCTCAATATGCAAGATTTGCTCATAAACATGATAGAGTGATTATAGGTTTTTTAAATTCTACTTTGCTTTTATCTTAGTTGCTTTAACTATTCCTTCAATAATATCTGTTCCTGCATATCCTGTTAATAATGCAAGTTTATAATCTGGCGCAAATAATAATCCAACAAAGATTCCAATTACAATTGATGTTAAAATTGTAATTAACCAATAATCCCATCTTACTTTTTTCTTTTTAGAAATAGCTTTCCATAATCCTAACATTGATCTTGCAAGTCCACCTAAACCACCGAATAGACCATAGAGTAAAAAGTTCATGTTAAATTATAAAGAAAAGAAGTATAAAATAGTTTCGTTAAGTTTTAATCACATTGTACAGATGGGCTACAGGATGGATCTGGGGCTGCAGTACACTCTCCTGGATTACAGTTTTCGTCTCCTTCACACTCTTGTTGATAACACCATTCTCCATCATCATTACAACCTATTTCTCCCCAACTACAATCACAACCACATTCTACTGGTTCTACATATCCACAATCTGTGCTATCTGACCAGGAATTTATTAGAACCCCATGTGTTGAACATCGTGTATCTGGGCAAGTCCATTTTAAATATTTAACAAAAGTATTGTAATTACATGAATATTCTTGAGTACAACCATCACAAGAGATACAATCTGAATCTGCGGTGTCAGTATCTCCATCACAATCATTATCTTTTGTATCACCACAATTTTCATTTGCTTCAGATTCTTCTTCCCCATAGATACCACAAGTACATCTACAAGCACCATTACCATCATCTTCGGAACAATCTATACAGGAGCCGGCATAATCGCAATTACCTTCTCCATCACAAGTCGCTTCACAAGAATAATTTCCACCTGCATTATAACCATCGTCTCCAGGAGTGGAACAAGTTCTCTCTATATTGCAATATTGAGGAGCGTCAACACAGCCTGTTCCATCATCACAGGTTTCATTAATGGCACAATTACTTTGGCCGTCACAATCATCACCAGTACAGCCTGAATAAGTTGAACAATTATTAGGTTTACATTTCTTTGTACAATCTTCATTTAATGCCCAACGATTTGCGGATATACATCTTACTTGAATTGAAGAATTCCAATTTGCACAGGTGTAAGAGTTTCCCTCAAAACAAGTTGAATCTTGAACACATTTAGTATCTGCATTACAACAGGCATCATCACTAGAATCATCAACACAATTTCCTTCTGAGTTTTCACATTCTTTTGATATAACAAATTCATTTAAGGTATCGTCACCACAGCAATCTGTTGGGAAATCACCATCAATAGCCCAGACTGAGCCATTATTTAAACATAAGGTTTCATTATTATCTAAATCAAGATTTCGGGATATACAAGTGCTATGTTCACAATAATTATCTTTCCAAAATTTTGTGCCAGAATTTAAGTAATAATCATCATCAGCACAGTCAGCTTGTGAGTTATAATAAACTGCTCTGCCCTTAACCATAATATTTCCTGTAATTGTGTTGAATAAAACTAAAGGTTCTGAATTAACAGGATTTCTAAACATTATCATATCGCTACCAATAGTTTCAGGTAGGGTTGCCCCTTCAGAGATCTCACCTTTGACTTGAGCGAGAGTATTTGAAAAAGTCCAATACCAATCATTTCCATATTTTAAACTCATACCATCACTAGGGTCCTCACCATTATTTTCATTTAAACTAATATCACTTGAATTTATGTATAAATTACCAGCTTCATCAATAACAAAGATTGAATTACCAGAAGAATCAGTAAATTCGTAGATGGTATCTTCAAAACTAATTCCGCAATGATTTTCTTGGCTAAAATATCCTCTTACACTAAAACCTAGGATGCTAATAAGAACTAAAAATACAATTAAAATTAATCCTACTTTTTTCTTCATTATTATTCACTTAGAAATTCTCCTATATATATTTTTAGATTAAGATTAATACTACACCGAGAATCATTAATATGCAAGCAATTGTTTTTAGGAGAACGTGTTGTTCTTTGAATATTTTTCCACCGAGTAAGACATCTATTAATGTAGATATTTGAAGTATTGGTAAAACTAAAATTAACTTTGAAGTTGGATCTCCTAATGCTACATAGCTTGTGAAAATTGCAACTACTCCAACTAGAGCTGAAAGAACTAGCCACCATTTTCCTAAAACCCAAGATTCTTTTATATCAGACCAACCATTATAAAAGATAAATATTATTGCCCATAAAACTACCATCTTAAAAAAGAAATTAATGAATATTAAATCAAGTGGAGCAATGTGGTTTAAGATTAATTTTGCCATTACAGCAGCAAAAGCGTAGAATAATGAAAAGACGATTACAAATTGGATGTCGCTAGATGTAAATAAATCTTTAATCGGTTTATGCCAGTCTTTAAAGTGACCTTCTGAGTCAATAACATATGCTCCAAATAATAATAGTAAGATTCCAAAGAATTGTAATAATCCAATTGGCTCTCCTAATAGAAGTAATCCTAAAACAACTCCGAATAATGGTTTGAAGTTGGATAATGGTGCAACTGTTGAGATTGGTAAATGTTTTAATGCTTTAACAAAAGCAATCATTGCAACAATTACAAATATGCTTCTAAAAAATATAAGTATGAGAATTTCAAAAGAAAAATTGAAGTTGACTCTTGAAATAAATGGTAATAGAAATATGAACCCAATTGTGAAACTGGCTGTTAGAAATTCTATTGAATGTTCTCTTTTCAAAACCTTTTTTCTTAGTATTGTTTGGATTCCAAAGAAAATGGCGGAAAAGATTGCGATGATAATCCAGTTCATTCTTTAGAAATTATATACGGACTATAAATAAGTTTTTATATTTATTAACTAAACTATCTTAAATGAAGAAAAGGTTTTGGGAGTTTTGGAACTTGAATAAAGATGGTAATTGGGAGAAAACTTCTTTTTGGAAAACTGGAAAATTTAAGCTTATATTATTTTTAGTTTTAATAGTTTTATTATTGCCTTTTTTATTTTCACTTCTTTTATTTTTTATAGGATTAGTAATTATTCTTTTTATATTTGGATTTGTTTATTTTATGTTTAAGAAGAATGGTTAACTTAAATCAGTTAGGATTTTTAGACAAGTTAGATAGCATCTTTCCATTAAGTGGACTTTTTCCATTATATCTGTTTCATCTCCATTTAATAATGGGATATTAATACTTGGAATTCCACCTTCAGTGTAAATCGTTGCATCATCACTAGCTTCTTTGATTCTTGCTTCAATTTCTAATTTTAAAAACCTTTCATCCCTTGGAAGATGTTTTATTTGAGCTGATCTTATTGCTTTTATTGTTAATTCAATTAGCTCAGAATGATTTTCTTGAATTGCTAAATCTACATCTAATCCTTCAACTGGACCTGTTAAGAAAAATCCATATGAATTTAATGAAGGTGTAATTTCATCTCTTTGATTTTTAATTTGATTAGAATACGTGAATGCAATTCTAAAAGGTGCATGATTAAATGATTTATATCCTTCTGCAAGTGTCATAAGAGTAGCAATTTGTGGTATGAGATATTTTGGTTTTGCCCCTAAATTAACTCCAAATAATTGATGTGGTGATGTTTGAAAAATTTTACTACTTGTAGAAACATTAACTATTAATCCAAGGCTAGTTAATTTTGATGTTAATCCTAAATTTGATGCATCCCCGCTAAGTGCTATTGCCATCATTTTTTGTTGAGTTAATGGATCTGGGTTTTCACCTAAATTTATTTTAGAGTATCTACCTAATCTTTCTTTTAAAGAAGTTTGTAAATCTGATAATACTTCTATACCCATAAAGTGTGTTGAGAAATGCTAACTTAAAAAGCTAACTAAAAAAATAGAAATGTATCCAACCTAAGTTGGATCTATAATTAAAAAATCAAATACATTTGCAAGGCTTGTAACCTTGGTTTAAAGCAGTAATCTTTGACTTAAACTTAACCTTATTCATAGGTTTAATGTTTTTTGCAAAAGGGCAGTTAAGTTCATGGAATTTACTTCCTTCTTTAGCTGCTACAAATTCTTTGTGTTTTTTACCATTACCGTTTTTCTTTTTAGTAACGTTTAACAAAATCATTTGTTTGTCTTGTAAATCTGCGACTAAATTAACTAATTTAGCGTTTTGTCTTTCTAAAATATCAATTTGCCTTTTTAATGCGACAACATCATTTTTAACTAAGCAAAATGATCGGATAAGGTTTTCTCTGATTTGTTCCATAATAATCACCTTTGTTACTAAGTAGTAGTATAGGGTCCCTTATAAAGTTAACTGTTTTTGTGTATCCTCTGATAGCTAAATCTTTATATAGAGATAAAAATAGACCTTGTTGAGGGATATGATATGAGTTATGAAGAAGCAGAGGAAAGTATTTCAAAATATTCTGAATTTGTTAAAATTGGCTGGAATGCAGGACAAGATATAAAATTTTTTGAAGAAATTGATTCTGTTGTAATTTGTGGGATGGGTGCAAGCTCAATTTCTGGGGATTTATTAAGAACTTATTTAGATATTAATGTTCCAATTTTTATTGTTAGAAACTATAAAATTCCAAGTTTTATTTCTAAGAAGGCTTTAGTCTTTATTATTTCTTATTCTGGAGAAACTGAAGAAATGATTTCTTGCTTTAAATCTGCTCTTGGTAAGGGATGTTATGTTGTTGGAGTTACTAGTGGGGGGAAATTAGAAGATATGTGTGTGCGTGCTCATGTTAAGTGTGTTAAAGTTAAGCCTGGTTTTAGTCCAAGAAGTGGATTTCCCATGTTGTTTTTTGGTGTATTAAGAGTTTTGAATAATTCAAGATTAATTGAAGATCAAGAAGATTATGTTGAGAAAACAATTGATGTTTTGAAAGGGAGTATCTTTAAACAAAAAGGGGCTGAACTTGCTGAGAAGTTAGTTGGAAATATTCCTTTAATTTATGGATCTAACCAGTATGAAGGAGTTTCTTATAGGTGGAAAACTCAATTAAATGAGAATGCTAAAGTTATGGCTTTTTCAAATACTTTTCCGGAGATGGTTCATAATGAATTACAAGGTTTTGAAGATGTTGATAATAGTTATTATGCTATTATGATTCTTGATGAGAGTGATCATCCTAAGATTAAAAAGAAAATGGAGTTAACTAAGCAGTTAATTGCTGAGAAGAAAGTTAGTTCAACTATTATTTCTGTAAAGGGTTCATGTAAATTAAGTAAGATAATGAGTGCAATTTATATTGGAGATTGGACTTCATTTTTCCTAGCTAAATTAAAAGAAATTGATCCCACCCCGATAGGGATGATTGATCGTTTAAAAAAATCCTTATAATTCTTTAATAAAATTTGAGATTTTTTCTTTATAGTTATTATCTTTAATTTCTTTAGTTAAAAGAGAAAGACTTGCTTTTGGTTTTTTACTCAATTCTTTCATGTGTAAATAGGTTTTTTTATCTCCTGATTTTCCCATAGTACAGAAGAAAGCCACATTTTTGAATTTATTTTTAGATAAATATGTTCTAATTGGTGGCGCCATTGTCCAGGCCCAAACAGGAGTTCCGATAATTACTAAATCATAATCTTTTGGATTTTTTGTGAATTTAATTTCTGGAGAGGATTTTTCAGTTGCATGTTTTCCACCTTTTATGTATCCTAATGCTCCGTTGTAATTCTCACTTGTAGATATTTCTTCAATATCACAATTTAATTCTTTTTGTATTGCTTCTGCTACTTCTTCTGTGATTTTAGTTCTGGAGTAATATGCTATTAGAGTTTTCATTTTAAGAAAGATTTTTTGTTTATTATTATATTTTTCCTAGAAAATTATATATATCTGAATTTCAATTCTGTAGATATGTTTAATAAAAGAGGGTTTGTACATGAACAATTAGTAACTATCATTTTATGGATAGCTTTATTTATTATGATGGGAGTTATTTTTTATAAATTAAGAGGTGTTTTTTCTGGCTAAAGGAATGACTGGTACAGTATGGAGTTTAATTTTGGCATTAGGAGTTATTGGTCTTGTTGTTTTTGGAGTAGCTGGTAAATCAAATTCTTTATATTTTGAATCGCGAAATGCACAAAGATGTTCTATGTCATTATCAAGGATGGAAGATGCAGCCTTACTCGATTCATTTCCTGGTGAATATGAACCTGATTGTAAGAAGGATTTTATTAAAGTCAAGCGACCAAGGAAAAAAGAAGACATTGATTATCTAAAATTACAATTGGCTGAAGCTGTAAGGAAATGCTGGACAAAAACAGGAGGGTGTCAACCTGATCCTTATGTTAATAATGCTTTTTCAACTGGATGGTATTGTATGATTTGTTCTGAAATACAGTTTGAGAAATATATTCCAGATAAAATGAAAGTGACTGAAATTAGTGATGTTTATAATTATATGAAATCTAAATCTCCTCAAATTAGTGATAAATCTTATTTTCATTATATGAGTGCGCCAGAAGGTTGTAATGAGGATAATTTTTTGGAGTTTGATGATTGGGAATCTATAGATACTAATCAAACTTACTTTTTAATGTGGAAATATGATAATGCTTATTCATTTTTTAATAAGGGGCCAAGAGTTTTTTTTAGATTAGTCTCTCAAGATAATTTTGAAGCTGAAAATTTAGAATGTAGGGGTGAGATTTATCAGTAAAAAAGCAAATTCTAAGTTTTTGAATACTTCTATATTAATGATTGCAATTTTAGTTTGTTTGCTTTCTTTTTTAGGTGTTAGCCAGGTGATTTTTAAGAATCAAACTGGATCTGAATTAAGAAAGGATTTTGCTTTAGCTATGCATATAAAAAATACTCAAGGGGTTCCTACTTATGCTGAAGATTTGCCTGTGCCTCCTCTTAGAAAGAATATTAAATGGAAAAATGAAGAAATGATTAAAAGAGATTTGGCTTATGATATGTTAAATTGTTGGGATGATTTTGGGCGAGGGAAATTAAATGTATTTCCGTCAGAAAGATTAGATCATCAAAATTATTGTTATATTTGTAGTTATATTGATTTTGAAGAAAAAGGATTGGCTATTACAAATTTTACATATTATTTAATGGAGAATAAACCTGCTGGATCTGAAATTACATTTTGGAAGGACTTTTTTGGGAGATCTCCAACTGCTAGTGAAGTTGAATATGCGTCTAAAGTTTCAGAAGATTATATTAATACGAGTTTAAGGTATGCAACATTATTTGCTTTTGAAAAGCAGACTGGTTTTTTTGATAAAAAAGCTGCTGGTTTAGTTGGTGGTGGTGGAACTTTAGGTGTTGTAAGTTTAATTGGTTTAGCTATACCTGGGGTTGGTTGGGCAGCAACTGCTGTTTTAGCTATAGGAAGTGGAATTGCTATGGCAATTTATAGTGTTGTTGAAGCGCCAATGGGGATTCCTGTTGATTATCATGGTGGTGTGATTTTGACTCCATTTTCAACTGAGACTTTACTTGAACAAAATTGTACTAAGTTAGGGTCTTGACCACTAAATTTATATAAGAATTCTGTATAATGTTTGATATGAAAAGAGGTAATATGAATTGGTTAGTTGTTTTTTTACTTGGGTTACTTGTTTTAATTGTTGTTTTATCTTTCTTACCTTCAATGAGAAATGCATTATTTAGCGTATTTGATTTTATCGGGTTGGTTGTATGAAAAAAGGAGAAGTTAAGGTTTTAGTATTGATAATTATTGCATTAATTTTTTTTGGAATTGCATCATATGCTTCAGTTATGCCTACTAAGAAAGGTCTTAAGAATCTCATTGATAAGACGGGATTTGATATTGATGGAAAAGAAGACTTAGGTGATTTAGATACTCCGCAACAATTTTTTGATTTTTATAATAATCTTTTAAAAAATTGTATGAAGGTTGAAACTGATGACAAATGTGTTTGTGGTGAACTTAGTCCCGGTTACCTTCAAGAAGGGGATTTTATCATTCGGAATTTTTATAGGGATGGTAAGGAAATGATTAATTTATCTTTGATGTATGCTACACTAGCTAGTCCTGATGATTATAGACTTAGAATTGGGAAGGAAAGATTAACAGAAGAATACGAAGCAAAATATTGTTCTTATTTTACTGAAAATCAGAAATCTTTTATTGCTTCAGATAAGGCTTTAACAAATGAAATGGACTTTTTAGGCCAAGAAAAACCTAAGGGGAGTATTGAGAAATCTATGATTAAATTTGGTGATGAACATAATAATTTATTTTTATTTTATGAAGACATTGAAGGATATTGGATGGATTTTTCAGGGCAAGAAGAAATGATGAAATTAATTAGATTAGAAGATGGTACAATCTGTAATACATTTTCTTATGTTGATTCAACTTGGGATTATCCAAGTTGTAAGGATGCAATTGATGTACTTGAGAATTTTGATTATTTAGTTGAGGCAATTACGGCATCACTTGATGATAATTTTGAAGTTGAGTATTTTTTAAATTTCCCTGATTTTCATGAAATTTGGATTAGAAATCAAGAAGATGGAATTAATGTTTCATTGCAAGTTTATAAGCCTAAGGAAAATGTTCCTTTTGGAGCAGATAAAATTATTTTAGCTGAGCATTTATTTGAAGGTAAACAATTTATTTTATATAGCCAAGAATTGGTTGAAGATCAATTTTTAAATGGCAAATGGAGTGTTGAAGACACTTCACTTGATGCCTTTAAATTTGGTAAATATCTTAATCTTAGTTTGGATGGTACAACAATTCTACAAATTGATTTAACTGGTAAAGATGGAGTAATTGATGTAGTATTTCCTGAAGACATTGAAGATAAAGAATCTTGGGATATTTTAGTTGAGGATATTCAAGAGTATTTTGGACTTTATGAAGATCTTGATTTAGTATATGAAAAGTCAGACTTAGGGGAAAGTAGTAAAAATTGTGAAAGAAAAGAATGGTTGGGAGTTTCTGAAAACTTTTGTACAATGGAGCTTCAAGATTTAGGTGACTTTACTTTTAATGTTAATTTTTTAAATTTAACAACTAGTCCTGGAGAAAATTGGAATTATTCTATTATTCCTTCTTATGAATATTATTTGTATGGGGAGTTTAAGGGGGACGCTTCTGAAGGATTAGTTAATAAATATTTTATTACATTTAAGTATAGGTTTAATTCTCATAAATTTAATAATTTAGGTAGTGCTTTTGTTTTTATTAATGATGAATTTTATGATGATAATAATAAGTATTTGACAATAATGGGTTTTGATGATGGCAGATAAAGGAGAACTTGCATTTTCAACTATTGTAACTGCAGTAATAGCACTTACTGTGCTTGTAATATTAGTAGTTATTATTGGAGACAAGTTTAATTTATTTAAGAATGAAACAAATAAATGTGAACTTACAGGAGGAAAATGTGTTATTGATTCTGAATGTTTTTTTAATACAGGTATTCAAATGAATTGTGCTGAAGGTCAAGTTTGCTGTGTGAATAATTGTGAGTCGGCTAAAGGTAATTGTGTTGCTATCTGTGAAGGGGATGAATGTAATAGAGATTGTCCTAAAAATTCAAATAAGATTCATTTTAAAAAATGTCCTAATGGGCAGGTTTGTTGCGGGTGATTAATGTGTATAAAAAAGGAGATTCAAATGCATTGTGGCTAATAATTGCAATTGTTTTAGGTTTAATTGTAATTACAATTTATTCATATATGACAAATGGTATTGTAAGGCGAGTATTAAATTCTACTGGGACTATTTTAGATAATCAAGAGGATGAACTCTATTGTAGGGTAATGCCTGGAACTTTTGGCGATGATGATTTTGATGGAGTTAGAGATGAAGGTAAGTGTGCGAGATTTGTAGATTCATGAAAAAAGGAGAATTAACTGGGACAATGATGGTATCTATTTTGTTAGCAGGAGTTGGAGTTTTTGCTCTTTTAGCTATGGCTGGGATTATTAAGGATGTTTCTTTAGGTTTTATTTCTAATCAAGATGAAGGAGTTATTAGAAATTTAGAAGTAATTAAGGAATCAACTGATTATTTATTATTACATCCCTTAGAAAATAAAGCAATTAAAACTCCTTTTTCATTAAAAGGTAATTATATGGTTGTTGCTTATGATCCAGAGTTTGTGGCTGAAGCTATTGGTGATAAAAGTCTTAATCTGGGTAAGTTTGTGAAGCCTAAAGATGAATGTGAAAATAATGGTTGCTTATGTGCTTATAAGAAAATTAAAATGGAGAATAATGCATTAAATGCAAAATTACTTGAATGTTTTTCTTTTGATGATAATGTTTATTTTTACAGCCAAGATTATGGTGGAGATAATATTATTGGAGGAAGATCTAAAGACATGGGTTTTGAGATTAATGATGAAAGATATTATGAACATTTTATTGTTTTTGGAAAAGATAGGAATTTAGTGAAAGCTTTTGGTTCTAAAGTTATATATATTGAAAAAAGAGAAATTGAAGATAAGTACTACATATTTATTTCAGATAATCTTCCTGAAGTTATTGAGGATCGTGGAATAAGTAGTGAGTAATTATTTTCTTACTTTAAATATTCCAAAAAGTAATAATCCAAATCCGAATCCCATAAAAAACCATCCTTGAATATTTCCGTATAAAAATCCTGCTCCAAGTCCTAAACAGATTCCTGCAGGAATAAATAATGCACTTGGTTCGTCTTTATGTTTCATTTTGACACCTCTTAATTTTATTAATATTTTATTTCTTTTATAAAAAACTATTGATTAAAAGGGTTATCTTTATAAGGGGTGGCAAATCGATTAATTACTTCAGATTTTTTTTGGAGCTTAATTATGCATTTATTAGAAAAAGATGATGGACTTGGTATAGATTTGTCTGATTTTGGAGAAGATCCCAAATTAGAGCATTTACTTTGTAAAAGAAGAAGTAGGGCTAAAGATATCATTGGAGATATTTCACGTGATCATTCTTTATCATTATCAGAAGCTATTGATTCAATAATTGATACAATTCCTTTTGGATTAAGTGGCGGTGGAGTTTTTATTGATTTAGAAATTAAAGATTTATTATTTAAGGATTATAAAACAAGTACTGGCAATCGGCCTTTTTTGGGTTCTTATAAAGACATTCCTGTTGAGAAAGTTGCAGAAAACTTGCACGAATATGGTCAAATTCAAATAGGCTATGAAAATCCAGGGAAGGTTTTATCTGATGAAGATTTGGTTTTTGTTTTAAGGGCTGTTGATATTATTTCTTCTTTGATTTATGACACTAGGACTGCTTCTATTGATCCTTTAACTGGATTATTTAATAGAGTTAAATTAGATAAGTTGATTAAAGATCAAGAAGAAATTGCTTATCATCACAATTTTGGAATTGGGGTATTGGTGTTAGATATAAATAATTTTAAACAGATTAATGATAAATATGGCCATGCTATTGGAGATAAAGTTTTAGCTGAAGTTGGTAAAATCATTTTGGATGTAGTTAATCCAGATGATGATTGTGTCAGATATGGTGGAGATGAGATTTTAATTCGGGCTTTAATGAAGGAAAATATGACTTCTTTAATGATAAAGAAGATACAATCTGCAATTGCTTCAACTGATGTTTTTAAAGAATTAATTGATGAACCTTTAACCATTTCTTATGGTTCCTCTTTTTATGAAGGAATTGGTGGGGCTGAAGAGGCATTTAAAGAAGCAGATGGAGAAATGTATTATCATAAAGGATTATTAAATGAACAAACTGGCGGCACCAAATAGTGCAATGTGTTCTTTTTCTGAAAATATGATTTTAATCTTATTTTCAACTCGTTTATATGTGTCTTTTTTGAATTGACTTGTCATTGATTTAAGAAATAAATGTTTTGATTTTGAAATTGATCCGCCAATTATAATTGCATCTGGTGCTAACATGTTTATTATAATGTCTATAACTTCTGCTACGTGTTTTCCAAATTCTAGAAATGCTTTTTTTTCTTCTTTTGATTTAGCTAAATCTTCTCCTTTTTTATTGTAAAACTTTTTGAAGAATTTTCCAGATGTATAATCTTCTAATTGACCATTTTTATATGGCATTACACTAATTTGGCCTGCACCGCCCATCATTCCTGAGAATAGTTTATTATTGATTATTATACCACAACCTAGTCCTGAACCAAGAGTGATTCCGACTAAATTTTTATATTTTTTACCTTTACCAAAATGTTTTTCACCGAGTATGAAACAATTTGCATCGTTTTCTATTTTACATTTAATCTTGTATTTTTTCTCAATTATTTTTTTTAAGTTTAATTTTTTTAGGCAAGGAATATTGGCAGTGTCATAAAGAATATTATTATCTACAAATGTTGGAACACCTATACCGATTCCTTTAACATCTTTATCAATTAAATAGTCTATTACTTCAAAGATTTCTTTTTCAATATCAATTATTTTTCCTGATGATTTAGTTAGAATTTTTTTATGTTTGATTAGTTTATTATTATTGATTAATCCAGCATCAATTTTTGTTGCTCCAATATCAATTCCAATTAACTTCATAATGTTTTAACTTAAAATAGAGTATTTATATTTATTGTTCTTTTAATATTTCTAGAATTTCTAAGTGGATTTTTCTATTACTTGTAAAAAAGATGTAATCTTTATTTGGATTTTCTAAATCAAATTCTAAGTCTTTACCAATGAAATCAGTAACTTGGGCGCCTGAATTGTTAAGTAATAGAGAAGGTCCTGCTATGTCCCAAATTTTAGTGTTTAAGTTTAAGCTGGCTCCAAATTTATTTTCCATAACTAAACAAAAGTCTAAAACTGAGTTTGTTGATCTTACATTTCTCACTTTATCAACAATTTTGCCAAATAATTTTGAATATTTTTCTCCTTGGCTATTATCTAGGGAAAATGAGAATAAGATATTTTTTAATTCCGCTTCTTTTTTTAAAAATAATTTTTGATTGTTTTTTGTTGTTTGAAATCCTTTCTTTGTAAAATATAATTCGTCAGTCATAGGTAAATAAACTCCTGCCAGGATTGGAAATGAATCTTGAAGAACTGAGATTATTACACCAAACCAAGGAATTCCTACTGCAAAGTTTGATGTTCCGTCAAGTGGATCTATTACCCAAGTATATTCAGAATCATTATCTTCAAATCCTTTTTCTTCTGATAGAATGTTATGATTTGGAAAGTTTTGTTTAATTGTATTGATAATAATTTTTTCGGAATCTAAATCTGTTTGTGTTAATACTTGAGAAGGATGAGACTTTTGTTCAATACATTTTGATAAATTGAAATTTTCTTTAATTATTTTACCTGCTTCTTTTAATGCTTTTATTAAAGTTTCTTCCATAATTTTAGTTAAATAATGAACCTTTAATAAGATTTCTACAGAAATTATTTAAACTTGTTTTATCAATTAGACTTAAATGAAAAAAAGAGGACAGTTAGGCATAGCTCAATCTACGGCTCAAGAATTAGTACTGGCCGCTGCGTTTATCTTTTTTTTACTGGTTATAACTTTTCAACTAATTAATCCGATACAAGTTCATAAGCAATTTATTTCTAGAGATATTAGTGTTTTAACTGAAGTTATATCGGCCTCACCTTTTTTGATAACAGTTAATTATTCAAATGATTTTGTTAATTTGAGTAAATATAATTTAAACTGGACTGGATCTAATTTTTTAGTTTCATATCATAAAAGTGAAGCAAGACCGATGAGGCATAAATTTGTAAGGAATTTAGAGATTTTTCCAAATAATTTTGGACTGAAGCGAGCTGAGTTTTTATATTTTTTAAATGATAGAAGTGAATTGAAGATTAATTCAGATTATGAAGAATTAAAGCCTAAGATGAATTGTGAAGATCATGAAATTAATTCTATTTTCCTTGACCCTGGCCATGGTGATGGAGATGGTTATACTTATGAAGAAGATGGAAAGATTATTAGTGAAGAAGTTAAAGTATGTAGGCTTGCTTCTATGATTGGGTATTTAGATTATGAAATTGAATCATCAAGGCCAATGGTGGAAGGTTTAATTAGATGTTTTGGAACTGAAAGAAGAACAGAACCTGAAATTAGGGCTTCAATGAAAAAGAATGATTTAGTACTTAGTTTTCATATTGGAGATTATGAAAGTGAGAATAATGAAATTAAAATCTTTGTTGAAGAAAATGACGGGTTTGATATTGCTAATTCTTTTGCTTGTAAATTATTAAATAATTTTGATCAAAAAGGAATTATTATTCCGGTAAATAAAGTCTATAATGAATTAGAACATTTTGATTCTTTTGGTAAAACCCAAAAGCCAGTTATAGTAATTGAATTTGGAACTTTGAAATCTCAAAAAACTAGAGACATGATTACTCTTGGACTTGAGGTAATTAGTAAACAAATTAAAGAGGTTTTAAATGAGTAAGAAAAAAGGTTTTTTATTGTGGCCTGAAGGGATTATAAAATACCTTGCTAGATATATTGGTGTTATTTTTATTTTAGTTACTTTAGTTATGCTTAGTGGTATGATATTAAAAGTAAATGTTAATACGGCAGAAGCTGAAGCTATGATGATAAGTAATAATTTATTATTAAATCCAGATGGGATTTTATATTCTACTAATTATAGGGGTTACTTAGGAACTGTTGATTGTAATAAATTTAATTTAATTAGTTTGAATAGATCTATTAATACTAATAATATGAATTTTACTGCAATGAATTTATCTATTTATTCTTATAATGGAGAACTAATTAAGGAAGTTGTCTATAACCCTTATGAATATTTTATTTGGGTTGAAGCATCTGGCACAGAATTAAAAGGATCGCAAAGTGCAGTTTTAGTTGTAAAAGATTTGCCTGTTGTTTTGAAAAATTGTGATGAGAAAAAGGGTTTATTAAAAACTAGGGTTGTGATGCAAAAATGAAAAAAGGTGCACTTGCAGGCGAATTAGTAGATTACTTTGCTATTTTATTTTATATTGTATTTTTTTTAATTATGTTTACTCTCTTTCAATTAAAGGGAAGTGCAACAAATGTTGAAATCTCACAAAGTATGGAAAGTATTAGTGATCATTTGACATTAAATGCAATCTTAGAAAGTGAGGTTGGTAATCTCACAATTGGTGAACTTTTCAGTGAATATTTAGAATATCAAGATGAAGAGTTGAAGGATTTGATTGTGTCTGAAGTTTCAATTATTTTTAAAAATATAAATTATTCATATTCATTACTTAGGGTTGATTATATGCCAGAAGAAAGATATCTAGGAATTAGATCTGATTCAGCTTATACTCAAAAAGGAAATTGGAATATTCCTGGTGTTCCTGATCAATGGTGTGGTAGTGAAGAAGTGTCAATAATTTTACCAACTGTTGAGAATAATCAAATGAAAGCGAGGTTACTTAGATGCAAATGAGCAAAAAAGGAATTATCTTTTTTATGGGAATGATTGTTCTTATATCTATGATGTCAATTGTATATGTTTATATTAATTTTAGCGCTAAACTTTATCGAGAAAATAATTATCTCGGGTCAGAGTTAATTCAAGGGTCTTATGATGGGATTATTGAAATTAATAAGGCCTTACTTTATACAGATTATTCTGGAAGGCATGCTCTACGGTTAAGCTTAGATGATTTCCAGGATTTTATTGAATGTAAGTCTCCCACTGGCTTAATATTAATTAATGAGAGTTGCGAACTTAACTTTGAAGATGCAATAATCAAAAGTTTTGATTTGAAGTTTATAGAATTTTTAGAAGATAATCCTTATGATGATACATCTGTTAGAAATTTTAAGTATTCATTTGCTGATGGGAAGTTTCAAGCACTTGGTTATGAATTTTATAAATATCAGGTGGGTGATTTTAATGTGATGAATTCACCATATTTTGAGATGGATTTTACATATAACTTTGAAATAATTAATGATAAGTATGCTAAACTTGTTAAAGTTAAAGTTGATTGTGAAGGGGATAAAGATTGTATTTTTAGTAACCTTCCCGAAGGATTTACGATTGATAATCCAAACATTGTTTATTCAACTAAAATATTGGATAAGAATGTAGATTTTCTTTTTAATATCTGAATTGAAATATTTACTATTGCAAACGCATAATCTTTTTATATTAAAAACTTTTGAAAGGAGTTGTGGGAATATATGATATCAATGCCGTATGAAGAAATTATAAAAACAATTGTCGAAAAGAATGGAATTTCTAAAGAAGAATTAGAAGTCAAGATTAAACAAAAGTTAGACCAACTTTCTGGATTAATAAGTAAAGAGGGAGCTGCTCACATTATAGCAAATGAACTTGGCATTAGAGTATTTGAAAAGCTTGGCGGCAAATTAAAGATTAATGAAATTCATACAGGTATGAGAGATGTTGAAACTGTCGCAAAAGTCACGAGAAAATATGAAGTTCGTGAATTTACTACAAAAGCTGGCTCAAAAGGTAAAGTTGGTGCAATTGTTATTTCAGATGAAACTGGATTTATCAGAGTTGTTTTATGGAATGACCAAGCCGATTTAATGGAGAAATTTAATGAAGGCGATATTCTTAGAATTATTGGTGCACAAGCTAGAGCTAATCAAGATCGTAAAGAATTACATTTAAGCACAACTTCTAAAGTTGTAATTAATCCACCTGGAGAAAAAGTTGATGTTGAAGTTCCAGAGAAAAAGGAAAGTTCACGTAAACAAATTTCAGAACTTACTGGTGATGAGCAAGAAGTTGAAATTAAGTCAACTATTGTACAAATTTTTGATATTCGATTTTATGAGGTTTGCCCTCAATGTAATAGGCGTATTTTACAAAAAGATGATGGGTTTTATTGTAATACTCATGGTAAAGTAGAACCTAAATTTTCATATGCATTAACTTTTGTTGGAGATGATGGGTCAGATAATATTAGAATTGTTTGTTTTGGAAATCAAGTAGAACAATTTTTGAAAAAGTCAGCAGCTGAGGTTCAAGGTTTTAAAGATCATCCTGAAGAATTTGAAGAAGTTAAAAATTCTGCTTTAGGTAATATTGTTTTATTAAATGGACGAGTCAATAAAAATGAAATGTTTAATAGAATGGATTTTATTGCTCGAAATGTTAAATATTTAGATATTGAACAAGAATTAAAAATTATGCGGGGAAAAAAGGTTGATGAGAAAGTCGAAGCTAGCCCAGTTGTAAATGAAAAGCCAGTAGTTTCCGAACAACCTGTTGAACAACCTGTGGTTGAAGAAAAACCTGTTGCTGAAACTCCAGTTTCTGAAGAAGTTAGTAGTGATGAAGCAACTCCTGAACCTAGTCCTGACCCAGTTTCTGAGAAAGTTGAAGAACCTGTTGTAAGTGAAGAACCTGCAGCTGAAAAAGCAGAAGATCCTAGTTTTAATAATGAACCTGAGGCTTTTACTCCTACTAATCCTAGTTCACAAGTTATGCCTGAACAAAAAGAAGAAGAACCTGTTTCTTTAGATGATATTCCTTCTGAAAAAGTTGAAGAGAAAGTTGAAGAGAAAAAGGCAAACGAAGAAGAGTTATCTGATGATGACTTAAGTGAATACGATATTGATGAAGAATTGATTTAGATTTTTTGAAAATGTTTTAAAAATAGCATTTATTATAAATTTAATATGATGAAAAGATCACAGTTAGGAATTGAATTGCTTTCTCAAAAGAGAATTAGTGAAACTGAAAGACTTTTTGTTTCTCAAATGGGTGGAGAACCTATTTGGTCTACAAATTTTGAGCATGGAAAATTAACTTTATTTCAAGCAGAGGATTTCCCGGTTTATGATGCTGATGGGAACCAGAAGAAACAAAGTCATTTTTTAGGAACTGCTTATGGTGTTAGGAAAGATTCTGGTATTTTAGTCGCTGGTCAAGTTATTAATTCAGATATTACTGATAAAATAATTGGTACAACTCAAAGATTCTTGGAGTCTGATTTAAGCGTTGAAACAGATTCACTTGTTCATTTAGGATTTTTATCTATTCCTTTGGCTGGATTTCTCTCAACAATGGGCGCTTTAAATTCAGGTGCATTTTCTTTAAGTACAATTTTAATAACTTTAGGAAGTGTGGCATTGATGTTCCCTTATGCTCTTAGTAAAACTTTTAGGCAAGGATTATCTAAACTTTCAACTGAAATTGTAGATAGATTTTCAGGTGATTATTCTAATGATGTTCAACAAGGGAGTTTTTATCATTATGGTCAAGATGGGATTGATTATGTTCGAAGGTGTTTATTTAATGTGACTTTTGCTGAAGCCCAAAGTTTTTTAGCTGATCAAATTGAGGCACTTAATATAGGAATGATGCCCTCAGAAATGTTAAGTCTAGTAGGTGTTCCAATTTCTGATTCTTTTATGGGTGAAGAATTTCTTGATGCACTGCCTATTGTTGATTCTAGGTCTCGAGAGCTTAGACAGGATGATTATTTGTTAGAACAAAGAAGTTTAATGCGTGAGGCCCATGATTTATTGACTTCGGTTTGTGAAAATGGTTTTCCAAGAAAAACTTTAGAAGCTTTAAGTAGGGTTGTTCCTATAGAAGAACGTGAGAGATTTGGTAATTTTGTAACCTCACTTCATGCTGCTTATGGCCGAGCCCAAATATATAAGTGATTTAGATTTTTTTTATTAATTCTGTTTTTAATTTCTTAAAACCCCATTTATCATATATTTTTTCAGCAAGATTGTTATTAGAGAATACTTGTAAAGTTACGTATTCAATATTATTTTTTTTAAACCATTGTAATCCAAGATCTTTTAGTTTTGAGCTAATTCCTTTTCCTTGAAATTCTTTTTTCACATAGAGATCACTAATGTAACCAGTTTCTTTATTACTATAAATTGGAGAAATTGGTTTGATAATATGTAGGGCATAACCGCTTGGTTTATCATTTACATAAGCGATAAGTAATAATGATTTCTTTGATTTAATATTTTTTTTAGTAAACTTTTTGTATTCTTTCTTTGCATTTGTGTTTTTCTCAAAGAAAGATTTAATTGTTTTATTATTTGGAAGAATTATATCTTCATGTTCATTATTGAATTCCTTCCAGAGATCAAGAATAACTGGGATTTCTTTTTTTGTTGCTAATTTAATTTTTAACATTTATTGTAAAGGTGGTATTTTATTATAAAAATGTTTTTATATTCGGTAATTAAAATGTTCTTATGGATTTAAAATCACTTGATAAAATGCTTGTTTCTAAACATGTAAAAGATATTTTTAGAAACCTTACCCCAACTTTAGGTGAAATGTCAGATTTGGGTTTTGTTGATTTTGCTCAAAGAGATTTTGGAGATTATTGGCAATTTGAAAGAGTACAATTTCCTAGTCTTAGTCCTTGGCATCCAACTTTTGGTCTTCGTGATTTTGTGCTTGGAACTTATGAACCTGAGGTTGGAAGTAATACTTCTTCAGCTAGTTTTATTGTTCCTTACGAAGGTTTTGATTTTGCTCAATCAGCGGAATTTTCAGAATTGTTTTATGAAAGAATCTTAAATCCAAATTTAAGAAATCGTGTTTTAGGAAAAGTAGCGCATTATGGAAATGACTTTTGGAAGAACCTTTTAGTTTCTGTACTTCCACCTGCTGCAGTTATTATTGCTGGCTGTGCTCTTGAAGATATGGCCTTATTAGGTGGTGGGGCAATAGGACTTGCTTTTATGATGGGTGAAAATGAATCTGGCTTTGTTCAATCAAGAATTGAGATTGAGAAGGATATTGCTGAAAGAAAATTACTTTATGGAATGCCTGATATTGGTAAAGAATGTATTTCTGGTAAAAGCATATTAGCATTTTTAAAGGGAGAACAAAGACAGCAAGCAATGGTTGTATTATATAATGCTGCTAGTTCTTATTTTGCTTCTCAAGGAATTGAAGTGCCACACCATCAAGTTGTTAGTGATATTGTAGATATATTGGTTTTCAATAAATCTCAAGAAGGGCAACTTGATTCAACTTTAGATCAAGTAAGACGCCATTATCCTCAATTTAATTGTTTTACACCTTCTATGGGTGAGGAGCTTAGAAGTTTGATTTCTCAAAGATCTTCCGAATAAAATAGAATAATTCTTTTTAACACTGGACACTGGACAGTTATTACTTAGCTTTTTAAATAAGGGGGACTTAAAGGCTGATATTGGTTATGAACCTCCCCCTTTTAAGAAAAAGGGGTTGAAATAAAATACGAAAAGTAAGGAGGTTGTGTAAATGGAAAATGCACCAGAAAAGAAATTTAAAGCCGGCCCTGTGGCTGCAACTATTTGGAAAAATGAAACAACAAAACCTAATGGCGATAAAGCCGAGTATTATACAGTTACTTTAGAGAGAACATATAAAGATAAAGAAGGTAATTGGAAAAAAACGAATTCTTTAAGAGTAAATGATTTGCCTAGAACTTCTCTAGTTATTGGTAAGGCATATGAATATCTTACTTTAAAGGAATATGGTGAAGTTGAGGAAGAACTAATTTAAGCCTATTAAGGTGAGGTGGTCAAAATTAAAGAAGAAATAAAAATCACAGATTTACCCGGTGTTGGGTTAGCAACTGCTGAGAAATTAGCAGAAGCAGGTTATGATAATATGATTGCAATTGCTGTTGCATCAGTTGGTGAACTTGAAGAAGCAACTGGTATGAGTGCAAATGCAATAAGGAAAATAATTAATTTTGCTAGAGATAAGATGAATATGGGATTTGAGTCTGCTAGCGATTTAGTTGAGCGAAGAAAGAATGTAATAAAGATTACTTCTGGAAGTGCTAACTTTGATGCATTAATGGGCGGTGGGTTTGAAACTGGCTCAATTACAGAAGCATACGGGGAATTTGGATCTGGAAAAACCCAAATTGCACATATGTTGGCTGTAAATGTAATTAAAAATGATCCTGAAGCAATTGCTGTATATATTGATACAGAAAATACTTTTAGACCTGAAAGAATTAAACAATTAGCTGAAGGTGCTGGTTTAGATCCTGAATTAGTTTTGAAAAATATTAAAGTTGCTAGAGCTTATAACTCAGATCATCAAATGCTTCTTACTGAAAAAGTTGAAGACTTGATTAAGAAAGATAATTTGAAAGTTAAATTAGTAGTAGTTGATTCATTAACTGCTCACTTTAGAGCTGAGTTTATCGGACGTGGAACTTTATCTGAAAGACAGCAAAAATTGAATAGGCATATGCATGCTTTACTAAAAGTTGCTGATATCTATAATACTTGTGTCTTTGTAACTAATCAAGTTATGTCTACTCCAGATGTTTTCTTTGGAGATCCAACCAAAGCAATTGGAGGACATATTGTTGCTCACGCTTCTACCTTTAGGATTTACTTGAGAAAAGGGAAAAAAGGTTCTCGAGTTGCTAAGCTTGTTGATTCACCTCACCTGCCAGAAGGAGAAGCAGCTTTCTTTGTGAGAACAGAGGGGCTGGAAGATATTTAAAAGATCAGGTAAGCCCTGATAAAACTAAGGGTTGACTTTCAGTCAAGCCCTTAAACAAAACATTTATTAATTTCTTTTTTCTTTTTTTTTGTTATGAATAAAAAAATATTATTTGGGGTTCCAATTGTAATTCTTCTTTTAGTTATAAGTGGATTTGCTTATTTTATTTATTGGTATGAACAAACATATAATTGTGATGGATGTAATAGTTATGAGAATGAAACTGGGATTGGACCAGGAAGCTTAGTTCATAGAGAAAAGACGTTAGCTTTTCCCCAATCAGAATATTCGTTTTACTCGGGTGACTTAGAAGATATTTCTTTTGGTGTGCAGAATTTAGGTGAAGAGGAAGTAATTTTAATTGTGACATTTGAAGACTTAAATGAGTGTGAGGAAGATTGTGCTGAATTGGTTTTTAATTTAAATAATATAACATTAAAACCTGGTCAAAAAGATTCTTATTATTTTAGATTTTTAGCTCCTGAAACAAAAAATTCATATATATATAAAATGGTAATTTTAAATCAAGAAAGTCAAGAAGTGTTTGCTTCAAAATCATTTTATGTAGAAGTTATTTAATTAAAATCTCTTTTTCTATTAACCAAGTTTTTTCTTTTTCATCTAACTCAAGTTCTTCTGAGATTTCTTTAGCTAGTGTTTTATTGCCTTGAGAGATGATTTGGATGAAAGGTACAACATTAAAGGATTGTTTTTTTGAGTAATGTGTATTTTTACTTAATTTTTCTGCAATTTTCTTTTTAGTGTCATTTTTTCTATTAGCAATCCACATTTTAAGAATTCTTTTTGGTCTGTCATAAGTTGTAATTCCTGGATATTTTTGTTTTTTTGCAATTGCTACCCCTGCTTGAATTAAGAAATAAACATAAACTAAGAATCTCCAGTATTGCCATCTTCTTATTCTTCCTTTGAAAACATCTGCTTTTGATAAAGCATCATATGCTCTTTCTAAATCTTCGGCTTTTTTGTATTCTTTAGCAAGGTTTTGCTCGATCCATAAAATACATTGATCAACATCTTCATCAACATTGTCTAATGCAGCAAGGGCAATATTGATGTCAGTTGTTTTTAATATTCTTTTTAGACCTTCAATTAGCGTTACTTCTTTTCTTCTTTCAAATAATCCTTCTAAATTCTCACAGATTAATTTAGTTGTTCCTGCAGTTGCTGTATGTAAATCAGTGATTGCTGCTCTCATATCACCACAAGATCTAACTGCAATAGAATTAATTGCGTGTTCATCGTATTCTAAACCTTCTTTATTGCAAATTTCTTTTAGTTGAGACGCGATTGTAACATAACTTAATTGTTTGAATTCAATCATTTTGACTTTTTTTCTTAATGCTGAAAACTTAGATCCTGATGGGTCGTTTGCAGTCAATATAATTGGAAAGCTTGATTTGCCAATTAATGGCAATAGGGCGCTTAATCCGCCTCTATCTTTTCTTCCAGATAATCCATCAATTTCATCTACTAAGATTACTTTTGATTTAAAGAATAAACTTCTTTGTTGTGAAGCAAGGCCAACAATTGAATTGATCTTTTCTTTATTTCTAAAGTCAGATGCATTCATTTCCATTAATTCTAAATTTAATTCTTTTGCAATTGCAATCACACTAGAAGTTTTACCTGAACCAATGTCACCATAGACTAGAGCTGCCTTTTTTAATTTAGGATAATTAACTATAAAATCTTTGAGCTCTTCAATAGCTTTATTTTGTCCTTTAATCTCACTAGATTTCTTTGGAGAATATTTTAAAACCCACTCTTGACTCATATCAATAAGAAGGAATGATTTGTTTATAATCTTTATGGGGATGGTGTATTTATAAGTTATTATTTATTCACTTTTTTAATGGGCTCAATACTTACACGAAATGAAGGACTAGATAGGGTAGTTGATGCTTTTTTTGAAGTAGATCCTGCAAAAATTGCTCGAATTGAAGCTTTTTTACGTAATTCTGAAAGTTATGGGAAAATAAGGCAAGAAATGAGAAGTAATTTTTTACAAAAAGGACTAATTTCTTATGTTTTATCCGAGACTAAGGGAGTTAACATTTTAGATTTTAGAAATAAAAGATCTAAAAACTTTTTTGCTCAAATTAATGCTATAGGTGTTGGGCAAGTTGGTAAACATGATGGTACGGGAATTGGTGGCTATTTGTTAATATTTGAAATTGATGATTTGCCTGTTATAGTTGAATGTTCACTTAAAACTAAAGAAATTGAGAAGGGAACTAAACAAAAAGTTTTAGGTAAGGGAGTTTTTCAGAAGTTATCTAGACAACATGTTGATAATGTTGTTCCAGTTTATCAGGAATTATTAGGTTGTAATGAGATTGGTTACTTAGTTGTTTTAAATCCTGATCTTGTTGTAGATTTGAGGAGGACACATATGCTTAGTGCTCAAGAAAGGGCTCTTCTTATTCCTGAAGATTTACCTTGGTCTAAGAACTATGTGGCACAACCATTACCAATTGAGCTAAGAACTGAATTACAAAGAACTTATTGGCAAATGGGTGGAGCGATTGTGCCTTTTCCAACAAAATCAGAGTAAAATTTCTTTAAAATCATTGGAAAGTTATTTAAATTTAATCTAATTCCCTATGAGTATGGCAAAAGATAAGATTTCCATGCCTTCTTCAATGGGAGGATTGGTAAGATATTTTGATGAAGAAAAAACCAAGTTCTTGATCAAACCAGGAATTGTTATTGGTATAGCAATTGTTGTGATTATTGCAATTCTAGTTTTATATGTAAGTGTTAAGCCAGGTGTTTGAAGATGTTTCCTGGAATGAATCCACGTGATGTTCAGAAAGCTATGAAGAAAATGGGGATTAAACAAGTTCCTATTGAAGCTAAGCAAGTGATTATTGATTGTGGTGAAAAGCAAATTATTATTGAAAATCCTGAAGTTTCTAGAGTTAATATGATGGGTCAAGAAACTTTTCAAGTTACTGGAGATTGGCGAGAAGAAAGTGTTGATGAAACTCCTGAAATTGATGAAGAAGATGTAAAGATGGTTGTTTCTCAAACTGGAGCGTCAGACGAAAAAGCTAAAGAAGCTTTATTAAAAAATAATGGAGATATTGCAACAACTATTCTTGAACTTAAAGAATGAGATAATTTATGGAAAAATTCCAGCAGTCCCAAAAAGACGCAATTAAACATTTGCAAGTTGCAGATCATATGCTTTATATTACTTATCCTGTTGTTAAGGATAATAAACTTTTAATGTCAATAACTGAAAACATTTTTTTAGCTTTAACAAAATCAATGGCATCAGTTTTATATTATGAAAGATTGTTTAAACGAGTGCCTCCGTTTCATGAAACATTTGACTCTAAGTTTAATTTATTTGAAACTAAGATTGTGAGAAGGTATAAAATTGATGAAAAGTTTATAAGGTTCATTTCAGTTGTTAAAGACATCATACAAGCACATAAAAATAGTCAAGTTGAGTTTTCAAGACCAGACAAGTATGTTATTTGTGTAGATAACTATAAGATGAAAACAATAACTGTTGATAAACTTAAAGATTATATTCATTTAACAAAAGAGTTTTTAGCAATAACTAAAAGATTGGTAGACAAAAATGCATTCATTTTTAGAACTAGCCCATGAGGAGCTAAAACGGACAGATCATTTGATTTATGTAAGTTTGAAATACACTAGAACTGTAGATGTTTTACAAACTATTCTAAATAGATTGATTAAGTGTTTTGAGTTTAGTTTAAAGGCCCTAATTAAAAAATTAGTTGAGCTAGGTGAAATTGATATTGCACCAAATAATGTTTTAAGTTCACTTTCTTTAATTAAAGAAAAATATCCTAATCCTGATTTTATTTCTATGATTAACTTTTTTATGATTATGAGAAGAATTGTGAAAGAAGAGCCTGTTAAGTCAAATGAGTTTAGGCGAGGAGTTAGGATGAGTTGTGTTATTAATAAAATAGTTTATGAAGTTGATATTGATACTGCAGAGGAATATTTTAAAACTACAGAAGTTTTTTTAAGAATTGTAAAGAAATTAATCGATGAACCTAAATTAGATCTTGATCAATTAAAAGAATTAATTCAAGGAGTCATGATTGATATTGAGTTTGAAAGAGGTTGATTATGCATAAAGTACTAGCTGTATTCTCCGGCAAAGGAGGTGTAGGCAAGACTACAATCGCAATTAATATTGCACTTGCTCTTAATAATCTTGGTAGAAATGTGATTTTACTTGATGGTGATATTAAAAAACCTAACATTTGTTCTTATTTAGATCATCCTGAATCTTCAGGAACTTTTCATGATGTTTTAGAAGGTAAAAAGAAAATTAATGAAGTTGTTTCTATTCATTCCTCTGGATTAAAGTATATCCCTGGAGATAAATCCTATTTGCGAATGGAGAAAGATTTGATGAAAAATTTTGAAAAGAATATTTTAAATGGCATTAAATCTGAAGAATTAATTATTTTAGATACTCCATCTGGTTTTCATAAAGATTGCGAGAAATGTTTATCTCATTCTGATTATTCAGTAATTGTGACAACTCCTGATTTGGCATCTGTTTCAGATGCTGCTAAAGCTATTAGAATGGCTGAAAAAATTGGTTCTAGAGTTATTGGAGTAATTGTAAATAAGAGAAAGAATGTTAGTGGTGAGATGCTTGATACTGAGATAGAAACTGTGCTTGGGAAGAAAGTATTAGAAGATATTAATGATGATGTTGCCTTTGTTGAGTCAATGCATGCAACTGCACCTGTTATTCATTCTCATCCTGGTGCTATTGTTACTGATCAATTTCAGTCAATTGCTTATCAGCTTCTTGGAGAAAAGTATGAAAAAAAAGTTATGAAGGCAGATCAGAGTAATATGTTTGATTATATTTTAAAGAGATTAGGATTAAAGTAAATGGAAAAAGTTAAGCGAATGAAGGAAAAAGGATGGGCTAAGCACGAGTTAAAACATCTTCATAATATTTTAAAAGATGCTGATCTTAAGAAAAGGTTTATCCATAAGTTTTTTGATTCTGTGATTTTTTGGTTTTTCTTACTTTTACTTACAATAGGGAATTTTTTTATGATTGTTAGTTTGTTTCCTGTTTTATTTTCAAGAAGTATTGGGATTGGAACTTTTTTAATATTATTTATTGCTTTTATGTTTGGAATTGTTCTAACAATAATTGTTCACAGTTTTGATTTTTCAAGGAAACATCACTTTTTTACATTATTTTCAATGTTGATTTCTTCTATTATATTTGTATTAATTACAAATCATTATGTTGAAGTGATTCTAGGTATTCTGTATAAATCAATTTTATCTTTAGTTGTTTCTTATATATTAGCATTTTTACTTCCTTATTTTATCTATAGATTATATCTGAGATTTCTCAGTGTTAGCCATTAGATTTATAAATAGAACCAGATTTGAGAATTTTATAGTTATTACAAAAAGTTTTTTAAAGAGGGTCAAGTTCCTAAAAGGAACAAGGTTGTTTAAAAATGGAAAAACCAAATGAAAATTTCAAATATATTGTGCGAGTAGGAAGTGCAGATATAGATGGGAAAAAACACTTATTATATTCTTTGAGAAAAATCAAAGGAGTTAATTTTATGTTCGCAAATGCTATTTGTGAAGTTGGAGAATTAGATAAACAGATGAAAGCTGGAGATCTTACAGACTCACAAATTAGCAAAATTAATGATATTGTTAAAGAGCCACTTAAATTTGGTATCCCTTTATGGGCATTAAACCGAAAGAATGATTATGAAACTGGCGAAGATATGCATTTAATGGGCGGAGATTTAACTTTCACTCAGGATAATGATATTAAAAGATTAAGAAAAATTAAAACTTATATTGGAGTAAGACATTCTAGAAGACTTCCTGTAAGAGGTCAAAGAACTAAGTCAAACTTTAGAAAGAATAAGGGAAAATCAGTAGGCGTTAAGAAGAAGAAATAAAGGTTATAATTATGGGCGATCCAAAAAATCCAAAGAAAAAATATGTAACTCCTAGCCATCCATGGCAAAGTGGAAGATTAGAAGCTGAAAAACTATTAGTTAAAGAGTATGGTATTAAGAATAAAAAAGAAATTTGGAAAATGGATACCATTAGAAAAAGATTTGCTGCTCAAGCAAAGAGATTAATTGCAGATAAGTCCAAGCAAGGAGAAATGGAAAAAGAGCAATTGATTGACAAACTTTCTAGATTAGGATTAATTAAGAAAGGAGCAGAAATTGATGATATTTTAAGTATTCAATTAAAAGATGTTTTAGAACGAAGATTGCAAACATTAGTTTTTAAAAAACAATTAGCTAGATCAATTGGTCAAGCAAGACAATTTATTGTTCACCATCATATTATTGTTAATGGTACAAAAGTTAGTTCACCTTCATATTTAGTTCCAGTTGATGAAGAAGATGTATTAGCTTATTCTATTGATTCTTCTTTTATGGATCCAGAACATCCTGAAATTGTTAAAGAAAAACAAAAGGAGGTAGTTCCAGATGCCAAGTGATAAACCAGAAGCTAAAGAAACTCCAAAAGTTGAAGTTAAAGAAGTTCCTAAAGTAGAAGCTAAAAAAGTAGAAACTAAGGAAGCTCCTAAAACTGGTGGAAAAGATTTTCCTAAAAAAGAATTTAAAAAAGATTTCTCAAAAGGTAATGATAGAAAACCTAGAAGAGAATTAAAATGGGGAATGTGTCATATTTATTCTTCTTATAATAACTCAATTATTCATATTACTGATATTTCAGGTCAAGAAACTGTTGCAATTAAGTCTGGTGGAATGGTCGTTAAAACTGATCGATTAGAAAGTTCTCCAACTGCTGCAATGACTGCTGCTAAAGAAGTTGCTAAAGTTGCATATGATGTTGGAATTAATGCTTTACATGTTAAAATCCGAGCTCCTGGAGGACATAATGGTCCTAATAATCCTGGTCCTGGTGCTCAAGCTGCAGTTAGAGCTTTAGCAAGAATGGGTATGAAAATCGGTATCATTGAAGATGTTACTCCTGTTCCTCATGGTGGATGTAGGAAAAAAGGAGGAAGGAGAGGTAGAAGAGTATGAAGGTACTTAATAAGACTCCAAATAAGCTTGTCTTTCTTATGGAAGAAGAAGATTGGTATGCTAACTTACTTCGGAGAATGATCTTAAGAGAAGTTCCTACACTTGCTATTGAAGATATTGAATTCAAAAAAAATGATTCTGCTCTTTATGATGAAATTATCGGTCATAGATTAGGATTATTACCATTAAAAACACCATTAAAAGATTATACTTTCAAAGATAAATGTTCTTGTGAAGGAGCAGGATGTTCCCATTGTCAAGCAACATTTACTATCAAAGCAAAAGGTCCAAAAACCATTTATGCTAAAGATTTAAAATCAAGTGATCCAAAAGTTGTGGCTGCTAACCCAGACACACCAATTGTTACTTTAGCTAAAGACCAAAGACTTGAATTTTCCGCAGTTGCCATTTTAGGGCAAGGAAAAGAACATACTAAGTGGTCACCTGGACATGTTTATTACAAATATTATCCTGAAGTTTCAATTAATAATAGTAAATTAAAACCAGAAGTCATTTCAGTATTACCAAAATCTTTGTTTAAGATTACAGGTAATAAAGTAGAAGTCAAAGAAACTGAATTAGTTAACAGCGATCTTTGGGATACTTTTGAAGAAATGACTAATGGCGGAATTACAGTTAAGGAAGACCCTTCCAAGATAATCTTTTATCTTGAAAGTTGGGGCCAAATGACTTGCAAAGAGATAGTGGAAAACGCAATTACATTGTGTGATGAGAAATTATCTGATTTTGGTAAGCTACTCAAGTAAGGCAAAAGTGGGAATTTTTTAAAATCTCACGAAATGCGAGGGCAACGAGAAATTGAAAATTTCTGAGCCCTTACAGAAAATGCGAGAGTAGCAAAGCGGCCAAATGTGCAAGGTTGAGGGCCTTGTCCCTTAGTGGGTTCCGGGGTTCGAATCCCCGCTCTCGCAGAATAATCACAAAATTAAAGGAAAAGACAATGAAAAAAACCGGACCATCAAATCCAAGAAAGAAAGAAGTCATTAAGACTCTATTTGAAAGAGCTAAGGCTGAGAATAAACCTATTTTTAAAACCATTGCTGTAATGTTAAATAAACCAACAAGGCAAGGTATCAAAGTTAATTTAGATAAAATCTCAAGATATGCTAACGACAATGGAAATGTAATTATTCCAGGTAAAGTACTTAGTACAGGGGATTTAACTAAAAAAGTTAATATTATTGCGTACTCATTTTCAGAATCTGCACTAGACAAAATTGCTAAAAATGGAAAAGCAATTTTACTTGCTGATTTCGTAAATAAAAAAATGGAAGCGAAAGGTCTTCAAATATTAAAATGATAGTCGACGGAGAAAATTTATTACTAGGAAGAATTGGAGCAGTTGTTGCAAAGAAAGCTTTAGAAGGAGAAGAAATCTTTGTTGTTAATTGTGAGAAAGTAATGATTTCTGGTGCAAAAGTTAAAACAATTCAAGATAATTTAAAGAGACTTGGTTTTGGAAGTCCAAGATGGGGTCCTTTTATTCCTAGGCAAGCTTTTAGATATGTTAAGAGAGCATTTAGAGGAATGTTACCTTACAAAGTAGAAAGAGGAAAAGAAGCATTTGCCAGAATTATTTGTTATAATAAAGTTCCTAAAGAATTTCAAGATAAGGAATTTGATAAAATACCTAATGCAAGTGTTAACAAATTAAGTGTTAACAAATATGTTGCAGTAGGAGAAATTTGTGAGAGATTAGGTGGTAAACAATGAAAGTAATTCACACTTCTGGAAAAAGGAAAAGAGCTGTTGCAAGAGCAACAATCAAACCTGGAACTGGAGTTTTAAAAGTTAATAATCATTTAGTTACAGATTACTTTGCCTCACTTTATGCAGGTAGAGTTAACGAACCATTGTTATTAGCAGGAGATGCTTCAAAGAAATTTGATATCTCTGTCAATGTTAATGGTGGCGGAGTTAATGGTCAAGCAGATGCATCAAGACTTGCAATTGCAAGAGCATTAGTAATTCATGATAAAGCACTTGAGGAAGTTTTCTTAAAATATGATAGGAACTTATTAGTTGCTGACGTAAGAAGAAACGAACCTCATAAACCAAATAGATCAAAACCTCGTGCTAAGAGACAAAAGTCATACAGGTGAAATAAAAATGATAATTCCAATCAGATGTTTTTCATGCGGGAAACCAATTGCTCACTTATGGGAAGAATATAAGAAAAGAGTAGCAAAAGGCGAAGAAGCTAAGAAAGTAATGGATGATTTAGGATTAGAAAGATATTGCTGTAGAGCTGCGTTTTTAGGCCAAGTCGATCTAGCAGAGATTTCTGGTGCATATAAGAAATTCTAGTTAACTTTTTAAATTATATTTTATTCTACATATAGATGCCAGAAGATATTCCTAGCCAATATTTAGTTATTAATTTGGTTAGACCTAAAGGAAGTAAAGTAATGTATTCTTTTACTTATCATGATAATGATCATGAAATAACTTCTGAACAATCAAAATTATTTAAAGAAGTAGATTTAGATTCTTTATGTAGTGGCCTTCTTAAATTTGCCTTAGAGAATCTCATTAATTTGGAATCTGTAACTTTAACTATGGACCCTTATCAACATGATCCACTTATTAGATTAAAGGAAAGAATTAAAGAGCACGTTGGCGTTAAAATTAAATCTGGAGATATAATAAAGCCACTTTTTTATAATTTTATTGACAAAGGATTTTCTTTTACTGGTTTGGAAACTGCATTAAAGCATTATTCTTCACATAAGGATTAGATTTTTAAGTGAGGTGCTTTTTTATTTTTTCTATGAGTGTAGATACTGCTATTGAAATTAGTAATGGACTTAAAGGAGAAGACAAAGTTATAACTTCATTTTCTCCTATTTATAGCGAGAGGATGCTTGCTTTTGTTGGTCATGGGGTTTTAGCCCTTTATGTTTTAAGTAACGATGATCTTCCTGAAGGTCACTTTGATTTTCACTTTTTTAATGCTTCTTTAGGCCTTTCTTCTAGACTCGGTTGGATTTCTTCTTGTGCTAATGCACTTACTTTTAGAGAATCTATTGATTATCAACTTTTAAGAGATCCTCAGGTGAAAGGAACTATTGAATTAGATAAAATAGTTACATTGGAGGATGTTAGAGATATTTTTGAGATGGGAAGGCATGCATTAGATGTTTTAATACCCGCTATTTTTAAAAAATATTCTGGAGATGAATTAACAAGTTTAGGAGATGAATTAAAACAATTATTAGGATATGATCTTCCTGGAATCTCGTCTCTTGCTAGTCAATTACAATTGCCACCTACTATTCCTCAAACTTTTGATATTCCTGAATTTAGAGAAAAAGTTGATCAACATCTTTGTTTCTTAGCTTATCAAAGATAATAGTTTTTATAAAGAATTTAATTAATTTAAGGTTGAAAATAAATGTATGATGTTATTATTGTTGGGGCGGGACCTGCAGGATTATTTGCTGCATACGAGTTAAGTAAGACTGATAAGAAAGTTCTCTTAATTGAAAAAGGAAAAGCGATTAAAGATAGACCTAGGTCAGAAGTTATGTGTGGTGTAGGTGGTGCTGGAACTTTTTCTGATGGTAAATTACATTTTTCTCCAGTTCTAAGTCATGAAAAGATGTTTCATATTTGGGGTGTTGATGAATATCAAGAAGTTGTTAACTATGTTGATCAAACCTTTGTTGATTTTGGTGATAATAGTGAATATTATCCTAAGGGAGATGGTAAGTTTGAAAAATTAGTTGAAACTTGTAAGAAAAATGGTATTCATTTAGTTCATAGAAAGAATCGACATGTGGGGACTGATAAATTGCCAATCATTATTGGGAAATTTGAAGAAAGCTTGAGGGAAAATGGAATTGAGATTATGACTGAATCTACTGCTAATGATATTATTGTTGAGAATAATGAAATTAAAGGTGTGATTTGTAATGGTGAAAATATTTTAGCTAAACAAGTTATTTTATCTCCAGGTAGATTTAATGCATCTTGGATGCAGAATTTAGCTAAGAAATATAGTATTCCTTATAAATATGATAAAGTTGAAGTTGGAGTAAGAGTTGAATTTCCTTCTGGTATTATGAGGGAAATTGCTGAAATTCAATATGATTCTATATTTTTAATTCAAACACCAACTTATGATAATGTAATGAGAACTTTTTGTGTTTGTCCTTGCGGTTTTGTTGGGGCTGAAGATTATGAAGGATTTGTTTGTGTGAATGGACATAGTAATTCTCATCATGATTCTGAAAACTCAAATTTTGCCTTTGTGCAGGAAATCAGTTTAACTGAACCTTTAGAAAATACAACTAAATATGCAAAATCTATTGCTAAATTGACTAATACTATTGGTGGTGGTAAACCTTTAATTCAAAGATATGCTGATTTAAAGAACGGAAGACGTTCAACTTGGGAGAGGATTAAGAAATCTCATGTTACTCCTTCACTTAAAGATGTTGTTCCGGGAGATATTGCTATGGGATTTCCTCATAGACTTGTTACTAATATTAAAGAAGGTTTAGAAATTTTAGATAAAGTAATGCCTGGAATTGCAAGCGGTGATACATTATTATATGCACCTGAAATTAAATTAAGAAGCTCAAAGATTGAAACTGATAAACACTTAAGGACTTTTATTAAAGGCTTATCTGTGGCAGGAGATGGAGCTGGTGTTTCTGGAAATATTATTGGTGCTGCTGTCACAGGAGTTATTGCTGCTCGCGGGTTAGATTTATAAATAGTCTCTATTTAGTAGTAATAAAATGGTTTTAAAAACTCCTCATGCTGGAACTGCAATCTTACTTGCTAATCAGGTAGAAAGTAGAACTAAATCTTTAGAAGGTATTGTTGTTTATAGAGGAATGGAACACCAAGAAAGTGGAAGAGTATTTCTTTTTGCTGATCCTGAGAAATTAGGTGGAATTGTTGAAGTAGAACAAGGAGATCTTTCTTTTCCAGAATTTAATTTGATTGTTAAAGTTCCTGGAATGGAGCAATATGGGATGCGAAGTGCAATTCTTCACCCAACAAGTTCATTAGTTAAAGAATTGATGGCAAATGAACAATTTGTTAGGGATTGTTTAGATGATTTTGGAAAATTTGCTTATTCTTCAAGTAGTGTTGAAGATAGATTACTTGTTTATAATCAAGATTTGCCAAGAGGATCAATTATAGGTAGTGTAGGATTTGCTTTAGTTAATGGAGAAGTTGCAATAACAACCCCAAAAGGATTTTATTCTATTGAAGGTGAAGTATCTACTTTGGTTGAAGATGTTAGTGATGCAATTAAGTTTGAAACTTATAGAGATGCAAAAAGCGTCTTTGAAAGATTAAAAGAAGATTCTAGTTTTCTTGCACATTATTCTGAGTTAACTCATTAACGATCTTCGTCTTTCCAAGTATATTTACATTTAAGACATCTAAAGAATTTTGTTGGTGCTTCGTCTGCGCCCCTCATTTGTCTAAGCCAATATTCACATTCTTTGTTTTTACATTTTGGACATTCTTCAAGGACTTTAGAATAAATTTGAGGTGTTTCCTCAATAACATCAATTTTTGCGGATTCTTTTGAGGTTTCAGTTAGTTTTACCTCTTCTTTTTTCTTGTTAATATGATTACAGTTTGGACATTTTAAGACTCTTCCTTTTTTGTCTTCAAATGGTTTCATTAATGATCCGCACTTAGGGCAAAATAACATTATTTTTTACCTCTCAAATAATTAAAAGCATCTGCTGACCATACTTTGATTAATCCAATATATGGTATCTTTGCAACTGCAACACCAATGATTCTATTTTCTGGGATCTTCATTTCGTTTGAAGGTCCTGCTTCAATTGATTTGTAATTATTATCTCCTTTTGTTTGGATGTAATATGCTCCATTGTCAAAGGTTTTTTTAACAACTCTGTGAATAATTGGATATTCGATATTAGCAAAAAACACCATTGTTTCTCCAAGCTCTATTTCTGCTATTGGTTTTCCTTTAAGGACCATAATATCTCCACGATTAAATCCGTGTTTGAAAGGATATGTATCAAAATCAGCTAATGTGATTCCTAGATTTTCATAAGTTTGGTTTTGTTCTTTCCAGAAGTGATCAAAACCTTGTGGTTGTTCCATTGAACTAGATACAACTGCAACTAAAGGATGAGATGTACTTAATATTAAACCAAGTCCTGGATAGAGAATAAATTTAATTAGAACAAAAGCTATTACTACGTTTAATAACCAACTCCAAATTGAATTGTCATTCCAAATAAAGTTCCAAACTTTTTTCCACGACATAGAAAGTAAAATATGGCAAAACTATTAAAAATCTATCGGTTATCTATGTTATAATGAAATGTGTAATTTGTGGTAAGGATGCTGTAAAAACAGGCTTATGTCCTGATTGTTATTCAGAAGCAAATCCGTTATTTTCGCTTATTGATAAATTAGAATTAAAGGAGTGTAAATGTGGTGTTTTCTTTCTTAGAAATAAATGGAAGAAGTATACAAGGGCTGAAGCAGTTGAAATGTACATCCTTGATAATCTTAAAGTAAATTCAGACTATCATAAAATTGAAGTTAGGATTAGACTTGTTAGAACAAATCAACCTCAAGTTATTGTTAAAGTAATGGGTGTTTTAGGGGATAAAAAGTTTGAACAAGAAATTAAGAAGCCAATTAAGTTTGATATTAAACAATGTCCTGGCTGCGCATCACAAACATCAAACGCTTATCAAGCTATCTTACAAGTAAGAGTTCATAAGGATAGATTACATGATATTATGGAATTTATTGTTAAGGATTTAAGTAAACGTGAAAGGGTAAGAATTACTAAAGAAGATGTTCATAGGCATGGTATTGATTTATTTTTTAATGATAGTCTTTATACTAAATCACTTTCTACACGTCTTAGAAATCATTTTGGTGGCGAAGTTAAAATTTCTGAAAGTTTATACTCAGTAGATCATCAAACTTCAAAAGAAATCTATAGAATTAATGTTTTATTTAGGGCATTTCCTTATGAAAAAGGATCTGTAATAGTGTTAGATGGGAAACCTCTTCAATTAAATTCCTTTAGTAAAGAAGTGAAGGGTGAAGTTTTAACAACTGGTCAAAGACTTTCTTTTAAGTATGAAAAAAATATGCGAATTGAAGTATTGGAAACTAAAAAGGCAATGATTTGTCAATCTTATCCTGAAGTAAAAGTATTACATCCTGAAACTTATCAACCGGTAAAAGTGGAAAATGTAGATAAGACTGATGCAAAGGATTTGAATGTTGTTGAGTGGAAAAGTAGACTTTATAGTGTTTAGAATTTTAAGAAAATTTTATATAGTAGAATATAAGAATCAATTTAGGTGAATTGAATGAATAAAAGAGGAATGACAATCTCAATCAACATGATTATTATCTTAATTATAGCAATAGTTACACTTGGTTTAATTTTGAGTTTTATTTACAAAATGTTTCCAAAAGATCTTCCGTTCCCAGAATTAACTATTGAACCAACTTATGATAATCCAATTTCTTTTAACCCGGCTTCTATACAAAGAGGAAAAGCAAATAAATTAACAGTTGGATTTTATAATAATGAACTTGAGGATATAACTCAAGATATAGCCCCAGTGATATCGTGTGTCGACGTAGAAAGTGTTGATGTTAGCGGAGCTGGCATGAATGTTCCTGTTGGAAGTATTGGTACATATAATATATTATTAGAAATTCCAAAGAACACTCCACCTGGAGATTATTCTTGCTTGTTTGCAATTAGCACAACTCAAGAAACTTTCTTTATGGAAGTTAATTGATTTTTTCTTTTTTATTATCTAAATTTTTAAATATTAGCTCCTATTAATTCTCATAATGGTAAAGGCATATGTTTTAACAAAACTCCATAAAGCTGGTGTGACAATGTCACAAACTAATGTTTTGAATTCTACAACTCTTGGTGTATTAATGTTGGGTGATCAACATTTAACTTATCCACAAGGAGCAAAACAATCTCATTTTGTTGATGTTATTGATAATGAAACTAGACTTAGATCTGGGGTTTTACCTGTAAGGGAAATTAATGAAGTAATGAATCCAGATGGAATTGTACAATTTCTTGCTCTTTCACGTAGAGAGAGAAGAGGGGTTCTTGCAATTGGGGCAGATGTCCAAAAAACTTTGAAACGATTTCATCTTCCTACAAATATAGATGGAAAATTAAATCCTTTTATTACTTATAATAAAGATCATATTTTTTGTTTTGGACGAGAAGGAGCATATGATGTTTTAACTGATGAGCCTTTTCTATTAGGTGTTAATTTAGAAAGTTCTGAGTTAAATGTATTAAGAAAAGGAGATAGGACTATTCTAGGTTATAGCCAAGGAATAATTGATTTAGAATCTCAAGAACATTTATTTTCAATACATCCAGATCAAGGATCTATTGGGAGAGTAGTTGAAATTGAAGGTGATTTAGCTTGTCTTGTTCAAACTCCTGATAATTTAGTAATGAGAACCATTTTTGGAAGAGATGTAGCCGAATTTCCTCAAAATACTGATCTCTCTGGAATTCAATTAGGGGATGATATTTATTTTAGATTTGGACCTTTTCTTTTGGATGTTTTAGGGAAAAATGCTTATCTTTTAGGAATTAATGAAGGAGGATTTTTTAGATCTTTACATAATAGGCATATTTTATCGCCTGCTCCAGATGGGGGATTAGTCGCTCTTGATAGATCTCAAAGAGATACGAGAAGAGATTTATTATATACTTCATTAAAAGAAGGGGATGAAGAGGTAAAACTAATTTAATTATTTCTCTCTTTTCTAACCCAAAACATTTATAAACACCCTAAAATTCTCCCAGATCAAGTATGTGCAAAAACACATATAGGGTCTGAAAAGAACGAACCCAATATTCTCGGGTGAAGTCGCAAAATAGACTCCTACAAGATAAAATGCCAAACACAAGAGCACCTAGACGTGGAAGTATGCAATTCTGGCCTCGGAAACGAGCTAAGAACGTATTAGCTTCTAGAAGATCTTATCCTAATGTAAATGATAGTAAATTATTATCTTTCCCAGGGTATAAGGTTTCAATGTTCCATGGGATGGTAATTGATAATTCTAAGACATCAAGAACTAAAGGGGAAAAAATCATTATGCCGACAACTTTGGTTGAATGTCCCCCTATCAAAATTCTTTCTGCTCGTTTCTACAAAAAAAATACTGACACTGGTTGTTTACTTGTTTCTAATGAAGTTCTTCTTTCAAACGATAAAATTTTATCACGGAAATTAAAAGTTCCTAAAAAGTTAAAAGAAAACTTAATTGATAAAGTAAATTTAGAAGATGTTGTAGAAATTAGAGTTTTATGTTACACACAACCATCATTAACATCAAGAGGAAATAAAAAACCTGAAATTTTTGAATCTGCAATTGGCGGTTCAGTTGAACAACAATTAGAATTTGTTAAAGCTAACTCAGGAAAAGAAATTAAAGTTTCTGATGTTTTTGAAAATGGTGAAATGATTGATATTTCTGCTGTTACCAAAGGAAAAGGATTCCAAGGAACAGTCAAAAGATTTGGTGTTGCTATTAGACAACATAAATCTGAAAAAACTAAAAGAGGAATTGCAAATTTAGGTGCATGGACTCCAACTCACGTTGATTTTAGAGTGCCTCAACCAGGTAAAATGGGTTATCATACTCGAACAGAATATAATAAATGGTTATTAAATATCTCAAATGAAGATATTAATCCAAAAGGTGGATTTAAAAGTTACGGACTTGTCAAAAACGATTATGTTATGATCAAAGGCTCAGTTGCTGGATCAAGCAAAAGAGTAATTAGAATGACAAAAGCTATTAGACCAATTGGTCCTAAAGTTAGACCAGCTCCTACTTTTGATAAAATCTCACTTAAAATTGAAAACAAAAAATGAAATTAGCACTATTAAACAAGGCAAAAACTGAAACAGGTAAGGTAGATCTTCCTATTCAATTTGAAGAAGAATTTAGACCTGATTTAATTAGTAGAGCCGCTTGGACTATTTCAATGAATAAAAAGCAAGCTTATGGAGCATTTCCAATGGCTGGTAAAGGTTATTCATCTTATGTTTCAAAAAGAAGAAGGGCTTATAGAGGAATTTATGGGTCTGGAACTTCAAGAACTCCTAGAAAGATTATGTCTAGAAGGGGAAGAAGATTACATTATGTTGGTGCATTTGCTCCTATGACTGTAGGTGGAAGAAGAGCCCATCCTCCTAAAGCTGATAAAGTATGGGATAGAAAAATCAACATTAAAGAAAGAAGAAAAGCAATTAGATCTGCTATTTCTGCAACTATTATGCCTGAAGTTGTAAAAGAAAGAGGCCATAATGTTCCTAAAGAATATCCATTTGTTATTTCAGATGAAATTAACAAGCTGAATAAAACTAAAGATGTTCAATTATTACTAATAAAACTAGGCTTTGAAGCTGAATTAAAGAGAACTGAAGATAGAAAAGTCAGAGCTGGTAAAGGTAAAGCTAGAGGAAGAAAATACAAATCTAAAACTGGAATTTTAATTGTTGTTGGTTCAAAATGTGAACTTCAAAAAGCAGGAAGAAATATTTTAGGAGTAGATGTTGCTTATGTTAAAGATTTAAACGCAGAAATACTTGCACCTGGTGGAAGTGCTGGGAGAATAACAGTTTGGACTAAGAGTGCTATTGATACTCTTGGTAAAGATAAATTGTTTATGTGAAAATGGAATCAGAAATACTACTATACCCATTGTCAACTGAAAAGACATTAAGGTTAATGGAATCAGAAAATCAATTAGTATTCATAGTTTCACTTAAAGCAAGAAAAGCTAATATTAAACAAGCATTTGAAGAAATGTTCAAAGTAAAAGTAGTTCAAGTTAATACTTTAGTTACACCTAAAGGTAAAAAGAAAGCATATATCAAATTAAGTCCAGAACATTTGGCTTTAGATATTGCAACTCAATTAGGAATGATGTAAAATGGGTAAAGATTTAATTCAACAAAGGCGAGGACGTGGATCTCATGTATATAAATCTAGATCTTTTAAGTTTAAAGGAAAGGTCAAGTATTTTAGTATACTTAATATGATGAACGCTCAAACTGGAGTTATTAAAAATATTCTAAATTGCCCTGGTCACACTGCACCTTTAATGGAAGTTGCAACTGCAAATGAAATTTGCTTGATTGTTGCACCTGAAGGAGTTAAAATTGGTGATAAAGTTAATGTTGGTGCTCCTAAGAAAGAAGGAGATATTGGAGCATTAGGCGAAATTCCAATTGGAATGAGTGTTTTTAATATTGAAAGTAAACCAGGAGATGGCGGAAAATTTGTTCGTGCATCAGGTGGATTTGCTAAAATTGTTGCTAGAAATGGCAATGTAGTTCAAATTAGATTACCTTCAAAGAAACTTAAAGATTTTAATGTTAAATGTAGAGCTACCTTAGGTAGAATTGCAGGTTCAGGTAGAACTGAAAAACCTTATATTAAAGCAGGCGCAAAACATCATAAAATGAGAGCAAAAGGAAAATTATATCCTAGATCTTCTGGTGTTGCAATGAACGCTGTTGACCATCCATTCGGAGGATCATCAAGTTCAACTAAAGGAAGACCAACTATTGCTCCTAGAAATGCACCTCCTGGAAGAAAGGTTGGTAAAATTAGACCAAGTAGGACAGGTAAGAGGTAAAAATGGCAATTAAAGAATTCAAATTCAAAGGAAAATCATTGGAAGAACTTCAAACTTTAAGTGTAAGCGAGTTTGCACAAATTATTCCTTCAAGGCAAAGAAGAAGTTTGCTTAGAGGTTTAACTGACCAACATAAGATTCTTTTAAAGAATTTAGAAAAGAAAGATTATGTTAAAACTCATTGCCGAGATATGATTATCTTACCTAAAATGGTTGGAAAAAGAATTCAAGTTTATAATGGAAAAACATTCGTTGATATAATCATCCAAGCAGAAATGATTGGACATTATTTAGGCGAGTTTTCACTTACAAGAAGAGGAGTAGAGCATCATGCACCTGGAGTTGGAGCAACTAAGTCCAGTTCAGCATTATCAGTGAGATAAAATGTATAAATACGCACATAAAGCAAAGGATGAGAGTAAAACTGCTAAGGCAGTAGGTATGAGTTTACCACTTTCATACAAAGTTGGAGCAGAAATCTGTAATTTCCTTAGAGGAAAATCATTAACTTCAGCTAAAGCTGTTTTAGAACGTGTTCTTGAATTTAAAGAAGCAATTCCTTATAAGAAATTCAATAAGGATGTTGGTCACAAACCTGGTAAAATTGCAGCAGGTAGATATCCAGTTAAAGCTTCACAAATTATACTTGATATGTTAAAGTCAGCCGAATCAAATGGAGTTGACAAAGGTTTAGTTCCAGAAAGTTTAGTTGTTAAACATCTTATGGTTCATAAAGCTGGAAATCAATGGCACCACGGAAGACAAAGAAGAACTAGAATGAAAAGATCTCATGTTGAAGTAGTTTTAGAAGAATCATTAGATATTAAGCCTGCAAAGAAAGTTGAAGCTAAACCAAAGGTTGAAGCTAAACCTAAAGTTGCAGAAAAGCCTAAAGTTGAGAAAAAGTTAGAAGAAACTTTAGAAGAAACAAAAAAAGAAGAGAAACCTGATGTTAAACCTATTGCAGAAAAGATTGAGAAGGAAGAAAAATGATTGAACGAGATATTTTATCACAAAGAATTAAGGAGCTTCAAATTAAAGAATTCCTAGAAAGCAAACTTTTCGGTGCAGGATATAGTAAAACTGAAATCAAAAGAACTCCACTTGGAGAAAAAATCATTGTTCACACATCAAGACCAGGAATGGTTGTCGGTAGATCTGGTAAAAATATCAAAGATTTAACTGTTGCACTTAAGAAAAATTTTAAACTTGAAAATCCTCAAATTGAAATTAATGAAATTAAATCATTAAGTTTAGACGCAAATATAATGGCTGAAAAGATTGCTGTTAGTTTAGAAAGATTTGGATCTAACAGATTTAAGAACATTATTCATAAAACTGCTGAAGAAATTATGCGTTCAGGAGCAAAAGGAGTTGAAATATTATTATCAGGAAAAGTTCCTAGTTCAAGAGCTAGAACTTGGAGAATTTCACAAGGTTACTTAAAAAAATGTGGAGAACCTGCATTAAAATTCGTTAATATTGCTTATAAAGTTTCAAAATTAAAATCTGGAGTTGTTGGTATTATTGTTAAAATTATGCCACCAAATGTTAGACTACCTGATTATATTGAAATGAAACCTGAAGAAGTTAAAAAAGAAGGTAAGGAAGCACCTAAAGAAGATAGTGAAAAGAAAGAAACTAAAAAGGATGCAGAAAAACCTGTAGCTAAGGAATCCAAGAAAGAAGTTCCTAAAAAAGCTGAAGTTAAGGATAAGAAAGCTGAAGTTAAGGTTAAAGAAGCAGAACCTGTTAAAAAGGTTGAAGCTAAAGAGAAAGTAGCTGAGAAACCTGTTAAAAAAGTTGTAAAAAAGAAAGTTGAGGAAAAGGCAAAACCAGTTGCTGAAAAGAAAGATGAGTAAGAATTTCAATAAGTATAAGGCAATGAGCAAGAAAGAGTTAGCTGAGTCACTTGTTGAGATGAAAAAAGAATTAATGAAATTACGATCACAAGTTGCCACTAAAACTGTTCCAGAAAAACCATCTAAAATTAGAGAATTAAGAAGGAACATGGCAAGAATCATTTCAATATTAAATACAGAGGAGGGGAAACCACAAGCATGAGCGAAATATGCCCTAAGTGTGGATTACCTACTGAACTTTGTGTTTGCGATGCAATTGCAAGGGAAGATTCCGAAATTAAAGTTTATATTGAAAAAAGACGATTTGGTAAGAAATATACCATAATCGAGGGTGTTAATGACAAAAACATTAATATCCATGACCTGGCAAAACAGCTAAAGCATAAATTCGCTTGCGGTGGAACTGCTAAAGGCGGAAAAGTTGAGCTTCAAGGAGATCATAAAAATGGTGTTCGAGAAGTTTTAATTGGTGCTGGATTTAGTCCGGGAACAATTATTGTAAAATAATCAAAACCAAAAGGCATTAAAATGCCTCCAAAAAACCCATAATGAGGAAAAAAACAAAATGGTAGAATGCAAAGATCCAAATTGCCCTGAACACGGGGAACTTAGTACTCGAGGAAGAGTGTTTCAAGGTAAAGTAATCTCTGATAAAATGGCAAAGAGTGTTACTATTGAGATCCCTAGATTATCTTATGTTAAAAAATATATGAGATATGAAAAAAAATTAACTAAAATCAAAGCTCATAATCCTGAATGTATTAATGCAAAAGAAGGAGACATGGTTGAAATTATTGAAACCAGACCAATTAGTAAAACAAAATCATTCGTAGTAAGAAAAATTATACCGGAAAATAAAAAATGAAAGCAGTTAAAGGAAAAATCACAAAAGGATTGAATGTAGGTAGTGTTGTAGAGACTTGTGATAATTCTGGTGCTAAAATTATTAATATTATTGCTGTTAAAAGACATAAAACCAGAAAAGGAAGAATTCAAAGTGCTGGTGTCGGAGACATGATTATCATTTCAGTAAGAAAAGGAGTCCCAGGTATTAAAAAACAAATATTTCCAGCAGTTGTTGTAAGGCAAAGGCAAGAATATAGAAGACCTGATGGAACTCGAGTAAAATTTGAAGACAATGCAGTTGTTGTTTGTAAGGATGAAAAAGGAAATCCAAAAGGAACAATGATTAAAGGAGCTATTTCAAAAGAAGCTTGTGATAGATGGCCTGCAATCTCAAAATTAGCGAGGATTATAGTATGAAATTATTTTCAAAATTTTGGAAGAGTAGTAAGAAACCTTCAAAACAAAGGAAGTATAGATATAATGCACCTTTGCATATTAGAAGGAAGTTAGTTTCAGTTAATCTTTCAAAAGAATTACAAAAAAAATATGATAGAAGAAATATCCCAGTAAAAACTGGAGATAAGGTTAAAGTTATGAGAGGAGAATTTAGAGGAGTAACTGGTGCTATTAAATCAGTTGATCTAAAGAAGTTAAAAGTCTCAGTTAATGGTATTGAAAAAACCAAAAGAGACGGAACTAAAATCTTTCCAAAAGTTGACCCATCAAATTTAATTATTACTGATTTAAATCTTGAAGATAAAAAAAGACTAAAGGAGAAAAAAAATGGTTAAGAAACATCTTAAAACACTTACTGCTAAGAGAACTTGGGATATTGAAAGAAAAGCAACTAAGTATATTTCAAGACCATTTCCTGGAAAGCATTCTTTAATGTATGCACATAGTCTTAATGATATCTTAAAGAAATTAGATTTTTCAGATACTAAAAAAGATTCAAAGAATATTTTAAAATTAAATGAGCTTTTTATCGACAATGTTAAAGTAAAAGAAGTAAGATATAATATTGGATTTATGGATGTTTTATCAATTCCAAAAGAAAAATTATATTTTAGAGTTATTTTAACTGCAAGAGGAAAAATTGAACCTATTGCAATTGACGAAAAACAAGCAAATTTAAAGATCTTACAAATCAAAGGAAAACATTTAGTTGGTAAGAATAAACTTCAACTAGCTTGTCATGATGGTAGAAATGTTTTAACTGATAATAATGATATCAAAGTTAATGATTCCATTGTTTTTGATTTAGCTAAAAAAGAAATTAAAAAACATCTGAAACTAGAAGTAAAATCTAAGATTTTATTGATTGGTGGAGGAAATATTGGAAGCTTTGGTGAAATTTCCAAAATTGAAGGAAAGGAAATTTTCTTTAAAATTGGTAAAGATGAACATTCATCTATTAAAGATTATACATTTGTTATTGATGAGAGTGTTAAGATACAATGAATTCAATGAAAGAAATTAGGATCGAGAAAGTTACCTTTAATGTAGGTGCTGGAAGAGATGATAAATTACTTCAAAAAAGTATTAAGTTACTTGAATTAGTTACTGGAACTAAGGTAATTAAGACAGTCACTTCAAAAAGAATTCCTGGTTGGTCAGTTAGACCTGGTCTTGCTCTTGGTTGTAAAACTACAATTCGAGGTAAGAAAGCAGAAGAATTATTGAAGAGAATGCTTGAAGGAAAAGAAAATTTACTAAAAACTAAGAATTTTGATGATCACGGAAATTTTTCATTTGGAATCCCTGAATATATTAGTATTCCAGATATGAAATATGATCCAGATTTAGGAATGTTAGGTTTTGAGTTAGCAGTAACTTTAACAAGACCTGGCTTTAGAATTAAAAAAAGAAGATTGTTCAAAAAGAAAGTTCCACAGAGACATTCAATTACACAAAAAGATGCAATCGAATTCGTAAAGAAAAAGTTTGGAACTAAGGTGGAATAGAATGACTACTAGCGATTATAAAAAAATGAAGACGCAACTTATGAATAAGCCTGCGAAACTTCAAAAAGTTGAAAAACATAATAAACCAAGAGAAAGAAAATTTGGACCTGCTACAAAAAAATGCACCAGATGTGGAAGCACACATGGGCATATTGGTAAGTATGGTATTAACTTATGCCGTCAATGCTTTAGAGAAGTAGCTACTAAATTAGGTTTCAAAAAATATAGTTAAGGTGTTAAAATGAGTTTAAATAATCCAATTGCAAATATGATGAGTAAAATCTTGAATGCTGAGAAGGCAAAAAAGACAGAAGTAGTTGTTAAACCTGCTTCAAAGGTTACTTTAACTGTTTTAAATGTCTTAAAGACAAATGGTTATATTACTGGTTTTTCAGAGAATAAAGAAGATTATTCAATTAAAATCGAAATTGGCGGAAACATTAACAAATGTGGAGCTATTTCACCAAACTTCAATGTTAAAGCAAGTGAATTTGACTTTTATGAAAAAAGATACTTACCTGCTAAGGACTTTGGAATCTTAATAATCACAACTCCAGAAGGAATTATGACAAATAATGAAGCTAAAGAAAAGAAAACCGGGGGGAGATTACTTGCCTACTGCTACTAAGGAAAAAAAGTTTTCCAAAAGGAAGTTTGAAGCAGAGTATGATGCGCCTGAGGGAGTTAGCTTTGAATTTCAAAATAATGTGCTTAAGGTAATTGGTCCTAAAGGAGAAACCTCAAAATCATTTAATTATCCTTTTATCAAAATGGATGTAACTGCAAATAAAATAATTGCAATTGCACAAAGAATCACAAAGAGAGAAAAGACTATGCTTGGATCTTTTAAGTCTCATATTAAGAATATGATTAGATCAACAAGTGAAGGAATTATCTATAAATTAAAAGTATGTTCAACACATTTCCCAATGACAGTTAAAATTCAAAATGATAAAATTGTCGTTAATAACTTTGTTGGAGAGAAATTTCCAAGAACCTTAGATGTATCTCATCCAAGTGTAAAAGTAAAGTTAGATGGAGAAATTATTGAAGTTAGCGGTGTAGATAAAGAAGACGTTGGAACAATGGCTTCAAAAATTGAGCTATTAACAAAAAGATCTGGTTTTGATAATAGAATTTTCCAAGATGGAATTTATATTATTGAAAAAGATGGTAAATTAGAGAAGTAATGAAGAACTGGACCTCCAGTTGGGCGGAAGCGACCTGAAGGTCACTAAAAAAATAAAGAAAGAAAATGAAATCACTATTAAAAATTAGAAAGATCTTGAAAACAAGAAAACCAAAATTTATTAGAGAAGGTTTTCATAAAAAGATTGGAACTAAGAAAAAATGGAAGAATCCAAGAGGAAGAAGATCTACTGTTGGTTTAGAGTGTAAAGGTAGAAGAAAAAGACCAAAGATTGGATACGGATCTCCTAAAGAAGTTAAAGGATTATCCAGAGAAGGATTAGAATTTGTAAATGTTTCCAATGTTAAAGATTTACAAGGATTAAAATCTGATGTTCATACAATTGTAATTAATTCAAGTGTTGGTTTAAAGAAACAAACTGAGATTGTTAAAGAAGCAGCAAAGTTAAAACTAACCATTGATAATTTTAAAAATCCTGACAAATATGTTGGGGATAGACTTAAGGAATTACAAGAGAAGAAGAAAATTAAAGTAGCAAAAGTAGCTTCAAAGAAGAAGAAAACTGTTAAGAAAGAAGAGAAAACAGAAAAGAAACTTGAAGATGCTTTAGAAGATGACAAGAAAGACGAAGAAAAAAAGGAGAAAGATAAAGTACTAATCAAACCGAGGTAAGAAAGATGGATTTAGGCACACAAAAACGGGTTGCTGCGGCAATAATGAAATGCTCACAAAGTAAAGTATACTTTGATCCAGAACACCTTGAAGAGATTAAAGAAGCAATTACTAAACAAGATTTACGAGAATTAATTAATGCTAATATTATTCAAAGAAAACCTGATGCTGGAGTTTCTCGAGGAAGAGCTAGAAAAGTTCTTGCACAAAAGAAAAAAGGAAGGCAAAAAGGTCAAGGTTCAAGAAAAGGAAAGGCTACAGCTAGAGTCTCCAAAAAAGAAAAATGGATGGCAAAAGTTAGAGCTCAAAGAAAATTCTTGAAAGTATTAAAAGAAAAAAAACATGTTAATAACGAAGAATTTAAAACCCTATATGGGAGATCCAAAGGAGGATTTTTCAGAAATATTAGGCACATTAAATTTTTTATGAAAGATAAGAAAATAGGATCAGAAAATGGCAAGGAAAAAACCTAAAGTAATTCCGTTTAGAAGGAAGAGAGAACAGAAAACTCATTATAAGAAGAGGTTAAAATTACTTACTTCTAAGAGAACTAGATTAGTTTTTAGAAGATATAATAATACTTTCCTTGGTCAATTTATTGCTTATAAACCAGAAGGAGATACAATTGTTTCAGTTGTTAACTCATCTGAATTAAGAAAGTTAGGATGGAGTCACTCTTGTGGAAACATTAGTGCTGCTTATTTAACAGGCCTTCTCTTAGGTAAAAAAGGATTGGACAGAAAGGTTAAGGATGCAATCTTAGATATTGGGATGCATCACTCAGTTGCTGGTTCAAGAATTTATGCATTTGCTAAAGGAGTTGTTGATTCTGGAGTAGATGTTCCAGTCTCAGAAGAAGTATTTCCTAGTGAAGAAAGATTATCAGGCGCACATATTGTTGCAATCTCAGAAAAAGCATCAGGATCACAATTTTCAAAATTGAAGAAAGATAAAATTGACCCAAAGAAAATCTCAGCAGATTTTGAAAAGGTCAAAAAGAAAATTTTGGAATTAGACACTAAGAAAACCAAAGATAAAAAATGATAAAACAAAAATTTTCGCCGGAATCATGGAAACCAAAAACTGAAATTGGTAGACAAGTTAAGAAAGGAGATATTACTAATATTGATGAAGTAGTTGATAAAGGGAATAAGATTATGGAGACAGAAATTGTCGACTTTTTATTACCTGATTTAGATTCAGACTTTATGTTAATTGGTCAAGCTAAAGGTAAGTTTGGTGGTGGTCAAAGAAGATTATTTAGGCAAACTCAAAAGAAAACTAAAGAAGGAAATGTACCTTCATTTGCAACTTTTGGTGTTGTTGGTAATAAAGATGGTTTTGTTGGTGTTTCTATGGCTAAATCAAAAGAGACTGTTCCTGCACGTGACAAATCTATTAGATTAGCAAAATTACACTTAATTAAAGTAAGAAGAGGATGTGGAAGTTGGCAATGTAATTGTGCTACACCTCATAGTATTCCTTTTGAAGTATCAGGCAGATGTGGTTCAGTTGAGATTACATTAATTCCAGCACCTAAGGGAACTGGTTTATGTGTCGAAAAAGAATTACAAAAAATGTTAAAATTAGCTGGAATTAAAGATGTTTGGTCAAGAACCAAAGGTCATACTAAAACCAAGATTAATTTGATTTATGCTTGTTTTGAAGCTTTAAAACAATTAATGGAAACTAAAATTAGTAAAGATGATATTAAAAAATTAGGAATTCAAGAAGGAAGGTTACCAAAGAAAGCTAAAGAAGCAATTATTGAAGAACCTGTTGTTCCAGAATTACCTAAGAAAAAACCACTTAAAAAAACCCCTAAAAAGGAGGCAGTAAAAGATGGCGGAAAATAAATATATTGCAGTTGTAAAAATTCGAAGTAAGATTGATGCGTCAGATAAAATTAAGTTCGCACTTGATAATCTTAGACTTAGAAATAAATTGCGATGCGCTGTATTTTTAGATAACCCTTCAATTAGAGGCCAATTAAGAATTGTTAAAGATTTTACAACTTTTGGAACTATCTCTGAAGAATTCTTAGGTGAAATGCTTAAGAAGAGAGGAGAAGAATTTACAACTCGAGATCAAGATTCAAAAGGAAAAATTAAATATGGCGGTTTTTTAACTCATGATAAAAAGAAATTCAAATCAGTTTTAAGACTTCACCCACCTGTTGGTGGTTTTGAAAGAAAAGGTATTAAGAAACCTTTTAATTTAGGTGGAGCTTTAGGCGATAGAAAAGATAAAATTAAAGATTTAATCGTAAGGATGCTTTAAAATGGTAGTTAATAAAGATAAGAAAGTTGATCGATACCGAGGTTCTAAAACTCACGGTGGTGGCTCTAAGAAGAAAAGACGAGGAGCAGGTAGCCGAGGAGGAGTTGGAATGGCTGGTACAGGTAAGAGAGCAGACACCAATAAACCAAGTATTTGGAAAGATAAAAAATACTTTGGTAGACATGGATTTGTCCGTCAAAACGCAAAAACTATCAAATCAATTAATATTGGTTATTTAGACTATAATTTAGAAAGTTTTAAGGATAAAGTTACGATCACAAAAGATCAAGTGGAAATTGACTTGAAAAAGCTAGGATATGATAAACTTCTTGGTGGAAGAGTTGATAAGCTTGATAAAAAGTATGTAATCAAAGCAGAATCTGCTTCAAGAAAAGCTATTGAAAGAATTGAAGCCGCGGGCGGAAAAGTAATTTTGCCTGAAACAGGTTTAAAAGGATAAATAAATGTCGCTATTAACAAGCATAACAAGTTATTTGCCAGAAGTTGAACCACCAAAACAGAAACGACTTTCCTTTAAGGAAAAATTTAAATGGACTGGTATGGTTCTAGTTTTGTTTTTCATTCTAGGTTTAATGCCCTTATGGGGACTTGGCGGAAACGCACTTTCTAGATTCGAAGCTTTAAGTATTATTCTAGGGGCTAAATTTGGTTCATTAATTTCACTCGGAATTGGGCCTATCGTCACTGCATCTATTGTTTTACAATTATTACAAGGAGCTGGACTTCTTAAATTTGATATGAATTCAAAAGAAGGAAAGGCTGGTTTTACAAGTTTACAAAAACTTTTAGCAATTGGATTTATTGTATTTGAAGCTATTATTTATGTTTTAATGGGAGGTCTTAGTCCTGCTGCAGGAGTTAGTCCTTGGGTTTTAATTGCCCAATTATGTATTGGTGGTTTCTTAATCATGTTATTTGATGAAGTTATCAGCAAATGGGGCTTTGGTCAAGGAGTAGGTTTATTTATTGTGGCTGGTGTCTCAGAAAGTATTGTTGTTCAAATGATTTCATGGTTACCGTCTGTAACTAATCCACAGATTCCAACAGGAGCGATTCCTGCATTATTCAAATTTATTGGTTTAGGGGATCCAATTCAAGCAGGTATAGCATTTGCTGGAATTATTGCAACTGTAATTGTTTTTGCAATGGCTGTATATGTTCAAGCTATGAAAATTGAAATCCCGCTCGCATTTGGAAGAGTTCGTGGTCACGGAGTTAGATGGCCTTTACAATTTATTTATACTAGTAACATTCCAGTTATTTTAATTGCTGCACTTCTTGCGAATTTGCAATTAATAAGTGGGTTTCTTACGGAAGGAAGTTTATTCTCTAGAATTTTATCGTATTTAGGCCCTATAGATTTAGTGGAATTAATTATTACAGATACTTTTACAGTTGCTGCTGCGACTCAAGGAATAGTTTATTTATTATTCATGATTTGTGGAGCCGTAATGTTCTCTATTTTTTGGGTTCAAACTGCAGGTCTTGATGCTAAAAGTCAAGCTGAAAAGATTATGGCTTCAGGATTACAAGTTCCTGGTTTTAGAAAAGATAAAAGAGTTCTTGAACGAATGTTGAACAGATATATTTGGCCTTTAACTATTATGGGTGCAATAACTGTTGGTTTCTTAGCAGGTGTTGCTGATTTAACTGGAGCATTTGGACGTGGAACTGGTATTTTATTAAGCGTTATGATTATCTATAAATTATATGAAGAAATTGCTAAGCAGCATATGATGGATATGAATCCTATGATGCGGAAGTTTATGGAAAAATGATTAGTTCTTCATTACTAGATCCAATATTAAATCCTATTTTTTTACCTTTAATGAAAATTTCTCCTGTTTTAGTTATATTAATTTTATCTTTACTGATTTCTATTATTATTACAGTTGTCTATAAATTTGCTACAGATCAAGTTAAGATGAAAGGCTTAAAGGATGAACTTAAGGTTCTTCAAGGAGAAATGAAGGAATTAAAAGATGATCCTAAGAAGATGATGAAGAAACAAAAAGTTTTGATGTCTAAGAATATGGAATATACTAGACATTCATTTAAAGCTACTTTATGGACTATGCTTCCTTTAATTTTTATATTTGGTTGGATGAATGCTCATTTAGCCTTTAATCCTTTTTATGAAGACGCTAACTTCAATGTAGAGTTAACTATTGATGAAATCATTAATAGTGAGAATATGGCTACCTTAAGTGAAATGGAAGGTATTGAAGTTATTGATATTAAATATCAAGAAGGTGGAGATAAATTCTTATTTACACTTAATGCTAAAGAAGGGACGTATGAAGCACCATCGCTTACATTTAATTATAAAGATGATTCCTGTAGTATTCCTATTACAATTACTAAATTAAAGGATGATTTTAGATATTCTAAAAAAGATAGTATTTGTAAGGATAATTTTTTCTTAAAGAAAGTAGTTTTGAAATATGATCCAGTTAAACCACTTGGTAACATAAGCTTACTTGGATGGAGACCTGGATGGCTAGGAACTTATATTATTGCTTCTTTACTCTTTAGTACAATAATAAGAAAAGTGTTTAAGGTTTATTAGAATTTTTTTTCATAAGTAAATTCAAGTCTATTTGAACCTGTTGTGGAAATACTTCCTGAGACTTCTAAAGAAGATGTGTCTGAGAGTGGTATTTCTGCTGATAGGCCGCCACCAATGTTTGTTTCTCCTTCTTCTTGACTATGAGATAATGTTAAGCCTAAAGAACTTCCGCCTGGAATTACTATTGCATCTTCGTCTTCTCCTAAAGAAATAGGATGGTCATCTGCAGTTTTGTATGTGGCTGAAAGGAAATGTGATGAAGAAGAGGAATCATTTGTTGCTATTGCCAATACATCTAATGTGTCTGAATTATCAAGCACATGAATTCCTCCTGCAACAATTGTAGAATTTGAAAAGGCGAAAAAAAGATCTGTTGGATATGTTGAATCTCCATAGGAGTTGCTTAAATCCCCGGTACCATAAATAAGATTCATTCTAGTATCTTCTGAAATTGGGAATAAAACAAGTGCTCCTGCTTGTGATGTTTCATCAGTATCACAATATCCCATAATGCCAAGTTCAACTCCAGAAAGGAAAGTGAAGGTAGCAGATGTATTAACATAAGTTTGCATTAGTTTTGGTTCTAGAAGATTATGTTCATTTTCTATGTTTATTTTAGCTTCAAGGCTTCCTAAATCATTTAACCAGGTTGTAGTTGAATTAGCTAAGAGTACCATCTCATAACGGTTCCCCATATTACGAAGCAATTTTTTTGCTTTGACAACTAGTCCTCCTTCTAAGTCCATTTCAAAGTATGGTTTTCCGAAAGTATGTAAAAAAATTACTCCACCATCTACTTCTGCAAATGTGTCGATAATTCCATCTTTGCCATAGTGTAATGACCCTAGCAGATCTCCAGAAAATGTAGTTGAAATACCAAGAAGGTTTAAAAGGAAAAGTGTTTGTTCAATTCCAGCATTTGCTGAAAAAATATTTTTATCAGGGTGTTGCCATAGTGTAGCATTACCTGTAATTAATAGTTTATTATCATCATCTGTTGTTTGAATTGCATACCCTGGTAGAGAAATTGCTAATGATCCGATTAAAGTTGCTATTACTAATCCAAGTAAAGTCTTTCTTTTCATCTTTATTCTCAATTAATTAATATTTAAAAAGGTTGCTTTTGTAACTTATTGATTACACTTTATCAAAATTAAAGGCCACTTGGGATGTCAACAGCAACTCCTACTGATTTAATTTCTCCGTTTGTTGTTGAAACTGCCCCTGTTAATTCTATATCTTTAATTGGTATAGTTAGTTCATATAATGAATCTGTTTGTTGTCCTTGACCATATGGAGGTGTAAAGGTATCTCCTGTTTGAGAAGTATATGATACTGAAGTTTCTGCAGGAATAGTTACTGATCCTACTTTTACATCTTCTTCTAAAGTTGCAGATGCATTTAAGATAGTTGCCGAAGGAATAGCTGTGATATTAGCTGCAACAGATAATTGTTCAAGATTAACATTTGCTGAAAGGCTTTTTACTAGGCCACCATATTGGAAAGCTAAATTAAATCCTGGTAATGTTGCAATTTGAGTGTGTGGGCTTCCAGTTCCATATGCTGCTCCAATGTTTAATCTTTCATTAACTGGAACGATTGCATGAATTACTGGATATTCAAATCCGTGAGTATTAACAGCGTAAGCAACACCTAATTCTCCATTATTTTCAAAAAAGAATGTTAGTTTAGTATCTAAAGTTGAAATTATTGAGTCTAAATCTTCTACAGGAATATCAGAACGAACAGATGTAGGTAATTCAATTCTATTATCTCCAATTTGAAACTCTAAATCCATTTTTCCAAAAGGATGTAATGAATTTGTGATTGCTTTTTCATCACGTGGACCGTCAACATTTCTAATGAGGTTAAAACCATAAGCTATATCCATTTCTGAATTTTCTAGGCCTAATTTATCTAGATTTATACTTGTATGGGCCATTTTTGCACCTAAGATTGCGGCTGCATCATCATATTCAAGAATGTCAGCAATGATAAAATCACTAAAAAGGTTTGCACTTAATGTCATTCTTCCATTAAAAAAGCTACGCATTGGAAATTGTGCTACAAAGTTTGCATAAGTAGAAAGTTCTGGATGAGCACCATAAGTACTTACGTTGCCTCCTATGGAAAGGTCTATTGTTCTAGGTGCTTCTTGACCATTAGCTAAGCTTGGTATTAAAGATACTACTAGGAGTGGGACTGCAACTTGTGCAATTTTTTTTTTTTTCATAATAAAAAGTCAATTAATACACATTTAAAAAGCTTATCTATGTAATTAGACGATAAAGCTAAAATCCACCTAGAATAAGCAGTGTTAAACCTGCAAAGATAGGTATAAAGAAATTGTCGTCAAAAAGGAAATTATTGTTTGATGATCCTTCAATTACTGCTGCTACAAAACAAGCTATAAATGCATCAAAGAAAGGGATAAAGACTGAGGTTGCAATTAAGGAAAAGAAAAATCCTGCTAATGATCCTTCTAAAGATTTTCCATTTTTGAATTTGATTTTTCCAAACCATCTACCAAATAAGGTTGCAGTTGCGTCTCCATAAGTTACTATTGCCATTGCTGATAGGGCAATTAGTGGTGGAAAAACAAAGATTGAGACTGCGCATCCAAATAAGAACATGATATAACCTTTTCCAGGAAAGCTTTTTACATTTTCTTCTCTTTCTAAAAAATTGACTAAGAAGTTAATCCCTGGGATTTTATGAACTAGGTTTAATTCTGCTAGAAGTGCAAATTTAACTCCTAAAACTGCTAAGAATAATGCTGGAATTAAAGGGTTTAAATTTGGCAAGAAGAATAAAACTGCAATATATAAACATATGATTAAAGTTCCGCACATTAAATGAGCTAATTGACGTCTAACTTCTAACCCTTTTTTCATTTTATATTAATTTCATTAACTTTATTATTTATATATTCTTCTTTTATAAGCTCTTTAACATATAGTATTGGATTACTGTATTTTCTTATTATTTTTGTTTTTATAAATCCGTCTTCTAAAAACCAACCCTTATGTTTATTTTTAAATGCTTTAGCATGAATTTTATCTGATGCTTTTGGACCTGAGTAAAGATATGATTTTTCAATATTACCTTCAATAACTATCCATAGTAATGAGTTATAATCCCATCCTTTATTGATAATGTTAAAACCTGCTTTTTTAATCTGAGTGCAGATGTAATTAAATCCTTTTAGTAACTTAGCACCTGCAATGTCAGGTTTATCTATTAAAGGGATTGTTTGAATAAAGATTACTTTGTTTTTTGGATATTTCTTTTCTAAATCTTTTTTAGTTATTATTTTTTTATTAAAGAAATTAAGTGAAGGTTTATCTAAAAACTTTTTAGTTAATTCTTTAAATTTAGTTAATGTTTTAATATCAATTGCAGCACCTGCATTTCTTTCTTTTTGAACTGGATCGATAATATTTAATGCTGACACCTTTGATTTGTTTAAGGTTTGATAATGATTTTCAGGATCAATAATTTCTTTATTTTTCCAGTTTTGTGCACTTAATATTAGGTTGTGAAATGTTTTATAATGACCAATTAGAATTTCACAAACATAACCTGAGAATCCTTTGATGTGTGATTCAGCGCCATAGAGATTATTTGCTTTTAAGAATTGTTTTAAGATTCTTGCTTCATTCATATTGGTGTTTATAGAATCAACCCATTTAACGTGTAATGGGGAAATGTCTGTAATGTTTAAAGCACTATTTGCTTTACTGATCTCCATTATTGGAATAATTTCAAATATTAATTTTTTATTATCAACTTGAAAGTAATCTCTACTTCCATATACTTTTCTTAAGTTTTTAAGAGTTTTAATTTTTTCATAAAGAATTTTTGAAATGTCTTCTTTTGTTTTTTCAAATACTATGTATAAGTCAATATCTTTAATATCATTAAGCCAGGTTTTTTTAGCATATGAACCGCCAATGAAAACTTTTAATGGTGAAATAAGTGGTTTTAGTATCTTTAGAAATGAATCTAATTCTTTTTTAATTTCAGCTTCCTTAGATTTAGAAGGTACAACTTTATCCTGAATAACATTGTAAACTTCTTTGTACTTATCCATAGTCTAGAGGATATCTTAGAGAATATAAAAATGTTTGGTTTATAATGGAATTGTGCTTGGATCAAAAGCCGCCAAAACATCTTCTTGAAGAATTGTAAGAATTTTAGCATATTCTTTACCCTCTTTTTGAGAAATTGTAAGAACTTTAGTAGATCCTGTGGGATCATAAACAGTAGATGGAATAGCCTTTTCCCAGCTTTCATAAGGAGGTGTTTGGATTTCTTGATGATGACCTCTATAAGCTGCAAAAATAGTAGCTAATGATTGAAGATCTAAATAAGGATCTTTTCTTTTTTTATTTTTAGTTAACGATCTTAAAATTAAATCTTGAGTAATCCTTGCTTGATGGTCAAGAGAAGTTTCATCAAATCCAAATGTTGCATGGACTGTTGCAAAAACTCTTGCAATGTTAGGAAGATCTTTACTTGTTAAATCGTGATTAATATAGTACATGTTTGTTGCTTCATTTGAACTTGTAAAAAGATTAGTTGCAGCAAGGGCAGCATCTTCACTTAAGCCATAATTTCTAAAAGCAACAAAAAAACCATATCTTCCATTTAATCTATTAGCCATTTCCTGTCTATTTTCCCCTCTTTGTGTTCTTAATATTCTATCTTTACGCTTTAATGGATCTCTGAGAATGGAGATTGCTAATTCGTCTAAACCTTCTAATATTTGATCTTCAGAATAATCTGCTTGAATAAGTGCGTTTCCTCCAGGTAAAGGAAACTCCATTAAACTAACTATTTGATGCCTTACTTTCTTATGAAAAGTATCAAAATCATCTTGATATTTTTCATCTAGGCCATAAAAGTATAAATTTGATAAAACAGTTACTACTAAATCCACTTGTTTGCCTAATGGGGCTACTAATGATCTTATAGGAATCATATCGGAATTGTGAACATCTCTACTTTGAGTTAATTCTTCTAAGTTTGGTATTAATACTGTTTGTGGCTCAAGTGTCATAAATTACCTTAAAACTATCTTACTTAAAAACTTAACCTACTCTAAGAGAACAAAATATATAAATACAGAGCATTTTTTTTATATTATTAAGATGGTGGGAAATGACTAAGATAAATAAACTTGTTATGCACGGCTTTAAGTCATTTGCAAAACGAATAGAGATGCCGTTTGGACCTAAATTCAATTCAGTACTTGGACCAAATGGGTCTGGGAAATCTAATGTTATTGACGCTTTATGCTTTGTTCTTGGAAGAATTTCTTCTAAAAGTCTGAGAGCTGAGAAATCTGCGAATTTGATTTATAATGGTGGGAAATCTAAAAAACCTGCTAGTTTTGGTTTAGTTGAGATTCATTTTGATAATACTAAAAAGGAGTTTCCTTTTGATACTGAAAGTGTTGTTGTTTCTAGAAAGATTTTACCAACTGGTATGAGTGTTTACAAAATTAATGAACATAGAGTTACTAGAAAGGAAATTCTTGAAATGTTGAATTTATCTAAAATTGATCCTGATGGATATAATATTATTTTACAAGGTGATATTATTAAATTTACTGAAATGAGTGCTGATAAAAGACGAGAACTAATTGAGGAGATTGCTGATATTTCTGTATATGAAGAAAAGAAAAGAAAAGCAGTAAGAGAACTTGATAAAGTTGATGAGAAATTAAAAGAAGCACATATTGTTTTATCTGAACGTAAGACTTACTTAGACGAATTAAAAGAAGAACACGATCAAGCTAAGAAGTATAAAGAGATGAAGGATAAGATTGATTCTAATAAAGCTACTTACTTTTATTTACAAATTGAATCTAAGACTAAGAAGAAAAAAGAGTTACTTGATAAGATTGAAAAAATTCAAAAACAAGTTGGCGATTTTGAAAAAGAGATTGATAAACTGAATAAAGAAAGAGAAAGTAAGATTGAACATGTCAATAAGATTAATCATGAAGTTGAGGAGAAAGGAGAGAAAGGACAAGTTGATATGCATAAAGTTATTGAAGAATTAAAGATTGAAATTAATGGTCATAAATTACGTGTTGAAACTTGTAAAGAAGAGCTTTCAAAGATTAAGAATAGAAGGTTACAATTAAAAAAATCTGTTGAAGATTTAGAAGATAAAACTGCATCAATTAGGCGTGAAGAAAAATTACTTCATACTGATAAAAATTCTTTAGATAAAGAAAAAGAAAGTTTACTTCTTAAATTACAAGTATTTAGAAAAAAGCATAATTTAGAAGGTGCTGGTTCTATTGAAGAAAAGATTGAAGGAATTGATTCAGAAGTTGATGAGATGCAAAAAGATCTTGATATATTACGATTAAAACAACAAGAATTGATTAGGGAAAAAGATCGTCTTGAAATTTTACTTGGAAGCATTGATTCCAGAATGAAGAAGTTAAATGAAGTTGCTAAAGAACATAAAAAAGAGCTTGAAGAATTAAAAGTTAAGAAACAAGAATTTAAGAGGCTCACTATTGAAATTAATCATTTAATAACTGAAGAATCTGCTCTTGCTGCAAAGTTAGCACAAAAGAGAACTGAGCTACTTCGATTTAGAGATGAGTTAACATCACTTCAGGCTAAAAGTGGAGCGATTAAAACAAGAGTTGCTGGAAATTTAGCTATTCAAAAGATAATTGAAAATAAAAATAAGATTCGTGGTATTTTTGGTAGTGTATCAGATTTAGGTAAAGTATCTTCAAAATATTCTATGGCTCTTGATATTGCCGCTGGAGGACATTTAAAAGATATTGTTGTTGATAATACTGAGACTGCATCAAAGTGTATCTCCTTCTTAAAAGAAAATAGATTTGGGTTTGCTACACTTTTACCATTAAATAAAATTAGGGCTTTTGATATTCATCCAAAAGCTAAAACTTTAGCAAAAGCTGAAGGCTGTCATGGTTTAGCTGTTGATTTAGTTAATTATGATCCTCAATTTAGTAAGATTTTTAGATTTATTTTTAGAAACACATTAATTGTTGATAATTTAAATGTTGCAAAACGAATTGGAATTGGTGAGATTCGAATGGTAACACTTGATGGGGATATTTGTGAAACAAGTGGTGCTATGATTGGTGGATTTAGAGTTAAACGTGAGAAAGCTTTAGGATTCCAAGAACAAGAAGTAACTAAGAATTTAGATGACTTATCTGCACGTGTTTCTTTACTTGAATCAACTGTTAAGAGAATGGAAAATACTAAAGAAGAATTACAATCTAAGATTTATGAACTTCGACAGAAAAAAGCTGAACTTGAAGGGGATATAATTAAACAAGAGAAATCTTTACATCTTGATTCGGATGATATTGGTTCAGACCAAAATAGAAAGGTTGAACTTGAGCACGGAATTGAAGAAGCTGATAATGCATTACTCAAAATTGCAGCTGAAATTAATCAAAGATTAACAAAGATGACTCAAGTAAAACAAGAAAAAGAAAAGTTAAGGATGGAAGTTGGTAAGATTAGAGATCCTAGAGTTTTAGCTGAAATGAATACTTATAATGAAAGGCTTGATAAAATATCTGAAGAGCTTAATAGAATTAAGATGAGGCTTAATGAGAATGCTGTTAGAGTTAAGGAAATGTATGGTAAGGAAGCTGATTCTATTAAACAGATCATGAACCAATTAGATAAAGAAGAGAAAGGATTTAATACTGAAATGGAATCTAAGAGTTTAGTTTTAGAAAAGTTATCTAAAGACTTAAGTGAGAAAGAAAAGAAAGCTCAAGAATTCTATTCTAAGTATAAAGAATTATTCAAATTACGTAATAAATTAAGTGATGAAGCAAGAGATCTTGAAAAGAAAATATCTGAATTAAATGAAAAAGTAAGAGATGAACAATATAGATTAAATGGAATTAATTTAGATAAGGCAACAGTTTCTGCTCAAATTGCTGGGCTTGAAGAAGAGTTTGAGCCTTTTAGAAATGTGGAAAGAGTTAAAGATAAAGGAATACAGCAATTAAAGAGAGCGATTGATGATTTTGAAAAAGTTATGGTTGAATTTGGAGCTGTTAATTTGAAAGCTTTAGAGATTTATGATAAAGTTAAAGCTGAGTATGAAGAATTACTTAATAAAAAAGAAAAATTGCATGAAGAGAAAGATGAAGTCATGAAAATGATGGAAGAGATTGAAGCTAGAAAAGAAGAATTATTTATGAAAACTTTTGATGTTTTAAAAGATCAGTTTGAGACTTTCTTCCAAAAGCTAAGTGGAAAAGGTCAAGCTCATTTACAATTAGAAAATCCTGCTAAACCTCTTGATGGCGGAGTTAATATTAAGGTAAGATTATCCTCTAAAAGATATATGGATATTAGAAGTTTATCAGGTGGTGAAAAAACTTTAACTGCCCTAGCATTTATTTTTGCGATTCAAGAATTTGATCCTGCAACTTTTTACGTTTTAGATGAAGTTGATGCGGCACTAGACAAAACTAATTCTGAGAAGTTAGCTAAAATGGTTAAATCATATTCTACAAAAGCACAATACATTGTTATCTCACATAATGACTATGTCATTCAAACTGCTGATACTCTCTTTGGTGTAAGTATGGATAAGGATGGGATTAGTCAAGTTATTAGTTTGAAAGTTTAAATTAATAGATATTTACTAATTCATTTATAAATGATTCTTTCTCTCTTTCTTTATGATTGATAAGTTATTGGAAAGAGAGAATATTGAGATAATTACTAAGTTACATGAAGCTGGTATGACTTTTGATGAGATTAGTTCTCTTGATTATTGGAAAGAAACTATAGATGAAAAAGTTTACTATTCTGATATTAGATCACTTTCAAATAATGGGCATGTGCCACTTAAAACAAACTTTGGTGTTGATCAATACTTGTATGCATTAAGGTTATTTCAGCATGAATCTAGGGGAGAGACTGGTTTTGATGGACTTACTAAACTTCCGAAAAGTGTTTTTGAAAGTGTATTGAATGTTTTAATCGCTCCATGGATGAGGCTTTCTGAAATGGAAGCACGCCAATATCCTGATGAGTTATTTATGTCAAAATTAATGGGTGAATCAGTTTATAGAAAAGAACGATTAGATGATTTGCCTTTAATATTAACTGATGCTTGGATTAAAGTATTTGAAGGAGTTGATTTAGAGAAGTGTACTTCATATGCTAATGCACCTGGAACAATTTGGAGAAATGCAAGTGTAGCTAAAGAAGCAATTAGGGTAAAAAGTTTAGAAAGAATGCTTCCTCAACTTAGAAGCCAGTTAATTGAAATGATTGAGACTCTTGGTTTGAGAGATTCTGAGATTCTGGTGGCTCATTATGGATTATTAGATCTCGTTAAACCTAATGTTAGAAATATTGCAGCAACTTTTGGATTAAGCACTCCTGCAATTGGAAAAATTATTCGTAAAGGAAGGGCAGAACTTAAAGCTGAGGGAGATCTTAAAGACTATGCATTTTCAGAATGGTATACAACAGAACAACCAAATAAATTTTCTTAAAGACTTAGTGACCAAAGGCCGCTTCCGGGTCAACTGGGGGTTCAGTTCTTTAAAAAGCATTTAAAATATCTTTAATGTCTTTTACTGTTTTATCCCAAGAATACATTTCTTCTACTGTGTTTCTTGCATTTTTGGATAATGTTCTCATTAAGTTTTCATCATCATGTAAAGTAGTTAATCTTCTACTTAATAAGAAAGGATTTTGTTTTGGGAAAATAAGTCCGTTTTTACCGTCATGAATATATTCTTTAAGATGGCCAACTGAAGTTACAACAACAGGTAGGCCACAAGCCATAGCTTCAAGAGTTCCTAGGGAAGTTGTTTCAGTTAGTGAAGGTAGGACGTAAATGTCCATTGCTTGAAGATAAGGTAAGACATCGTTTTTTTGACCTGTGAATTTTACAAATGGTTTGTTTGAAAATAAATCTTCATATTCTTTGACACCTGAGCCAACAATTAAAAGAATTGCATTTGGAGCATGATGTCTAAATCTTAAAAAGCCACGGTATAAAGTTTTGAGATCTTTTTCGCGACCAAGTCGTCCGTGGTATCCAATAACAAATGCGTTTTTTTTAATTCCAATTTTTTCTTTTGATTTAATTTTATTTTTTGTTGGAACAAACTTTTTAGTATCAACTCCTAAATAAACTGGTTTATATGGTGTCCTAATTCCGTTTTTTACTATTAATTCTCCAATTTCAATTGAAGGTGCCATTAAAACATCAAACTTATTGTATTGGTGTCTAACGTATAATTTTGTGATTTTGTTAGTCATTCCTTTTAATCGTAAAAGACTGTTTGTTGCAAGTTCCCAATCAATTGAGTGAGTAAATCCGATTAGTGCTTTTTCATATTTCTTTGCATATTTAACTCCGAAATAACCTAGTGGGCCTAAAGATTGTGTCCAAATAATTTCATTCTCTTGGATGGTATTTTTAATAATGCTAAGGATTGGTTTAGGGATTTCATAATCTGCTGCTCTATATTTTGAAACAGGTAAACGAATCACTTTTACTTTTGGAATTTCGATAAAGTCACCTTCAAATAAAGGGCATAAAATTGTAATTTCAAATTCATTTTTTATTCTAGAAATCGTTTCGTCTAAGAATCTTGCAATCCCATCAATTCTTGGATAAAAGTTATCTGTTACAATCAATATTTTCTTTTTCTTTTCTGCCATTTTAATGGATTATTTAACTTTGATAAAACTTTCAGCGTATCTATGACCTGATTTTAAGCCATCAAAATATGCTCTGAAATATGTTAATGGTAATAATTGAAGCATAACTCCAAATTGACTCTTAAATGTTTTTAATGCTTTTAC
>Ga0233437_1000528_pt1 | contig 85880 bp, 55 predicted proteins | sample SI_122_August201_FD_182714 | JGI IMG/M metagenome (GOLD analysis project Ga0233437, IMG submission 182714) | Seawater microbial communities from Saanich Inlet, British Columbia, Canada - SI_122_August2016_200_MG | ecosystem: Environmental > Aquatic > Marine > Inlet | place: Canada: British... | reverse complement strand
CCCAAATTGGTTTCCAAGCTTCAATTAACATTGCTATTCTTAACTTTTTTTTTCTTTCCATTTTTGGTTTAGCTAACATTTTTAGGAGTATTTATTTACTGATATATTGATATGGTTACCCAATAATCTGTAAGAATCTTTTAAAGAATCTGAAAACAAAATAAATATCCTCCTTACTTTTCATTCTTTTTAATCTGTAACTTAATTTTATTGGGTTAAATAAATTTAAAATTCTAAAAAAAACAAATTTTTTGAAAAGGTTTTTTTGTAAATTTGTTAATTCATCTCTGGTAAAATGTTTGGTGTTTATGGATGCAGCTGAAACTCTAAGATTTTCCCAAGTCAAATGTCCTACTAGGCCATTTTGATGCATTATTGTATATAAATCTGTTTTAGGGTATGGTGTTGCTAAAAAGAAAGAAGCGAAATCAAGATCACTTTTAACTGCATACTTCAGAGTATTATTAATAGAATTAATATCTTCAAAAGGAAAACCAATAATAAAGAACCCATGGGTCCAAATACCCAAGTTATTTGCTTCCCTAATTATTTTTTTACATTTATTAAACGGAACTACTTTACGAATAAATTTCTGTGTTCCAGAATCTCCTGATTCTATCCCAAAACAAAGTTTATAACAGCCAGCTTTTTTCATCCAAGAAAGTACTTCTTTGTCTAAAGTCCAAATTGCTACTCCATTAGGCGTGGTCCATTTAATATCTATTTTTCTTTTAATTATTTCTTTACAAATCTCGATAGTTCTATCTCTTTTTAAAGTTAAATTATCATCTTCAAAGTGAATCTCTTTAACACCGTATGTTTTTGCTAACATTTCAATTTCGTCAACCACATTTTTTGGGCTTCTAGGGCGATATTTTCTGCCCCACACAGTATGTACGGAACAGTAAACACAATTGTAAGGACACCCCCTACTAGTAATCATAGAAGCAATTGGTTTACGCATCAAATCAGTCCCATGGCTCATATTAGAGTTAAGATAAAGATCCATTGGAAATAGGTGTCTTGCCGGCAGAGGGATTTCATCTATATCTTGAATGTATTCTCTTTCAGAATTTATTATAATTTGGTTATTACTGTCCCTAAAACCAAGTCCTTTTATCTCTTTTAACTTTTCAATGTTCCTAAAGTTATCAAGAACTTTAATAATTGTTTTTTCTCCTTCTCCCAAAATGGTGAAATCAACGTGGTGATTTCTTAATATTTCTTCGGGAACACTGCTTGGGTGGGCACCACCCATTAACACAATAATTTCTGAATTAAATTCTTTAACTAATTTAGCAACTCTCAAGGCGTTATCTGATTGTGAGGAAAATAAACAGCCAATACCTACCGCATCAGGATTGAATTTTTTGATTCTTTCTAAAATTTCAGGCCAGCCTAGTCCAAAGTGAATCATATTGTTTCTAATTATATTGTTATTCTGCCCTTCTACAACTGCATCTAATACTTTTACATCAAATTTATTTTCTTCCAACTCTAAACTAGCAGCAATATAAGCTAAACCTAGAGGAAATACTACAGACTTAATCTCGTTCTTGAGCAGAGTCATTGGTGGTTGTATTAATAGTACCTTCATTTTCTTATTTGGTTTTTTGATGATTGTCATGTTTTTGTCTTTTCTGATATCTTTAAAAATCTATATCATAATTCTTCGATTTCTTTAATCATTTGTTTGTTTATCCGGAATAAAAGTGCAATAATTCGGCTTTCAAGCCGAAGATAAGCGCTTTATTTGGATCCTAAAAAAGTGGAGTTTAGAAAAGTGTTCTGTCACACCCCATTCTTTAGAGCGGGATGAAACACTTTTACCGCTTTTTTATGATCTCTTTCCAATCATATTGTTTAATCAGTTTTTGTCCTTCTATCATTTTATTATTATACATTTCTTTGTTCTCAATCAAATTAATAATTTTATTAGTTAATTCTTTAATATTGTTTTTAGGAAATATTTCTCCCCCTGCGCCATTTTTAGTAACTTCTATAAAAGGTTCTATGTTAGTAATTACATAAGGCAATTCTAAAGCCATTGCTTCTAAAACAGTTATACCAAACCCTTCTAATGTTGACGGATGAACAAAAATATGACATTTCTTTGCTTCTTTAAGAAGCTCTTGTCGTGTTTTTATTTTTCCAGTAAATTGCACATTTTTGTTTAAATCTAATTTTTCTACTAATTCTTTAAGAGAATCTATTGCTGGACCACCTCCAATGATTTTACATTGGATGTTTGGAATCTCTTTTTTAATTAGCGCTACGGAGTTTATTAATAAATTTAAGTTCTTTTGCCAATTAACCCTTCCAAAATAGCAAATAGTCAGATTTTTATATTTAGCTACATTAATATTTTTAAACTCATCAAGATCAATTCCGTTAGGATTTACTTTTATTTTTTCACATTTTATTTTTCTTTTAAGTAGTCTTTTTTTAGTGAACTCACTTACAGAAATAATCTGATCCCATTTTAAATTTAAAGCAATTCTCTCCCAAATCTCTCCAAAGATTCCTGTAAAAAACCCTTTATTTTTAATCCATTCCCCTACCCAGGTTTCATGCCAAGTTGCAATTTTTTTAGCTTTTAGTTTTTTACCTAAAAAGTATGCAGGAAGATAAGTTAAAAAACTTGCTCCCTCAACTATATTTGAATTTTTATATTTCTGGCCTTGTTTATAAAAAGACCAACCCAATTTCAATCTATTAATAAGTTCTCCAGAATTAGAATATTTGGTTGTTGGTCCTACCCTGATAACTTCCGCACCAAAAACCGTTGATTTTCTTTTTTGCCCAGGTTGATGGCTACATAAAACTTTAATATTATCTTTTTTTGAGAAGAATTTAACAAAATAGAAACATCTAGCCTCTACGCCCCCCGTAAATTCTGCTTGTTCCGATTCCGGAAAATACTCTGTAATTAGTAAATAATTCATTTTTAATCAATTTCTTTTGGGAATATTATTTTATTTTCCTTTTTAATATCTTGATTTGATTGATTTAGTTTTTCTTTAGCCAATTCTCTAACTATTTTTGTCAGTTCTTGATTAGTTTGTTCAGTTTTGACATAAAGTCTAAAATTAAGATAAAACAAAAGGATGATACTAATGTAAATGGCAACATCAATTCCTCTGGCGATTCCTAATGGTTTGGTGAAAAAGTCAGTAATACTTGGAAGGGAAGCCACAATAATTACAATGACCCAAATGGCGCTCCAAAATAAAAATTCGTATTTAGTAATTGATTTCTCTTTGATTCTAAGTACCGAACGACTGAAAGCAAATAAAGCAAAGATTATGATTAAAATTTGAATGATTTCCATATTATTTCACCTACTAAATTTATTAATAACCATTTTGAAGAAAATGTAAAATGCATTACTTGTCTTTTGACCTTTACGTAAAGTTTCTTCAGAATATTTTATTGTTACAGGAACTTCACAATATCTTAATTTGTGCTTACCAATCTCTTCAATAATTTCTGATGCATGCTCCATCTTATCTTGAGATATGTTTATGGTTTCTGCAGCTTTTCTTGATAATGCTCGTAATCCATTGTGAGAATCCGTTAACTTTACATTGTACATAATTCTAAATATCCCTGCGCCACACTTAAGAAATAATTTTCTGATAAATGGCACATTAGATTTTTTGTTTAGAAACCTACTTCCTAAAACCACTTCCATATCTCTTTCTTTGATTGGTAGAATTAAATTTCCAATATCTTCAACTTGGTGCTGTCCATCAGAATCAAATGTAATAATCACTTCTGTATTATTCTCTAAAGCACATTCTATGCCTGTTTTAAGTGCAGCTCCTTGGCCCCTATTAATTAAATGTTTTAAAACAATAACTCCTGTTTCTTGAGACTTCTCAAATGTTTTATCTTTAGAACCATCGTCAACAACTATAATATTATTATAGCCACTTTCTTTCAATTCGTTAATTACTTTCTGAATTCCTTTTTCCTCATTAAATGCAGGTATAACTATCCAAGTTTCCATTATAGAATAATTTTGTAAATATGCTTTATAAATATTATGAAATGCTATGCTTTTTATCTGCCAATTGCATAATCCCAAGCCCTTCTAAACAATGACTTAAAATGTGTCCAAGACTTTATTTCTAGTAATAATCCTAAAGATTGTTTTGGACGAAGATAAAATTGTAGGAAAGCTTTTCTTTGTAGTTTTTTTATCTCTTTAGAAGTCATTCCTTTTGGCGGACAAGGGGCGTCAGTATAAAAAAGCTGATCCCAATTTATTTTTCCAATTAATCCTAATTCTTGAGCAATCTTAGTAGCTTCAGTTCCTGGTAGGGGTAAGAACGTACTAAAATGAGCACGGTCTAAAGGAAGTTTCTTTGAAAATTTAATTGTATCTAATATAGTTTCTTTTGTTTCTGTAGGATAACCAATAATAAAGAATCCGTTAATATCCATATTATATTTCTTTATTAATTTAGTTTTTTCTTCAATCAAATTTAATGTTAATGCTTTTTTCATATCTCTCAATATTTTTTCATTTCCAGATTCAACCCCAACAGACATGGCATAACATCCTGTTTCTTTTAATAAAGAAAGAATTTCTTCATCTAAGTTATTTAATCTAACACCATTTGGGAAAGTTAATGAAATTTTAAATCCTTTTTCTTTTATACCTTGACAAAACCCTTTAACTAAATCTCTATCTGTAGTAAATGTATCATCAATAATATGAATTTCTCTAACTCCATATTTGTTGTATAAAAGATCAACTTCTTTCATAATACTATCTATACTTCTTTTCCTAATTTTTTGTCCAGTAGTAAGCTTCCCTGCACAATAAGTGCATTGATATGGACAGCCTCTAGAAGTCATAATGGCACCTATTGGCCAATTCCTAAACACTGCACCTTGGGGGGCTTTAGGATAAGTTCTAGGGTCCATTAAGTCCCACGCGGGAAGACCAAGGTCATCCAGGTTTTCTTCTAAATAAATAGGATTAGATTTGATTTTTTTTTCTTCTTTCCAAATTAAACCAGGTGTATCTGAATAATCTTCTTTTCTATCTACTTTTCTAAGAAATATTGGAAAATTAGTTTCAGTTTCACCAGCAAAAGCAAAATCAATATTCTCAAAGTCTTCAAAAATTTGTTCTTTAACCCCAGTTATATGTGGTCCACCTAAAATTACTATAGTCTCTTTATTTATTTCTTTAATTTTATTAACATATTCTTTTATTATTGAAAAATCACATGAGAAAAAGCTAATCCCAATTACATCCGGTTTATTCTTTAGGATAATCCTAGATAATTTCTCCACTGTTAATCTTGATTTAACTCCATCAATTAGTCCAACATTAAAATTATTTTTTCTTAATGCCGTAGCCAAGAAACCTAACCCCACTGTAGGTACAAAATAGTGAGATTCACTCATTGGACTTATCAATAAAACTTTCATTTTAGATTTTCTCCATTATCTTTTTATAAACTTATTGCTTTATTTGTATATTCTTTAATTATAATTTTAGCAACTTTCTCTCCTGATTCTAAAGCAACGTTCATGTTTCTTATTTTGGGATAAGTAAGCTGAATTCCTGTAAAATAAAGACTTTCTATTGGTGTTTTGTAATCAGGCATATATTTATGATAATCAATATCATAAATGGGTTCAGCATACTTGGTGCGCACAACTTTGGCCCACTTTATTTTTGAATTTGGAAAATATTTATGAATTACTTTAAGATATTCCCGTTTAACTTCTTTATCACTTAAATAAAGATCTTCTTCACTCCCACCATAACGTAGACACCAATTAACCTTTTCTTCATAAACATCACACAAAACTGAATGTTGCATAACCATATGGATTCTTTCTCCAAAAAGATTAATCCAGTAAGTTCCTTTTTCTAAAAAATCTTCTGTTGCAAATACTAACCCTACCGCAGGACAATATTTGATTTTAGAGAGTTGTTTTTTGTATTTTAAAGATAAACCATTAGATATCTTTAGAAATTCTTCAAATGGAATACTATTTATAAGTAAATCATACTTTATCTTTCTTCCAGATTCAATTATATACTTATTTTTTAAATCAATTTTAGTTATCCTCGAATTAAGTTTAAACTTTCCTTCATTAGTTATAATTTCTTTTTCTAAATTATCGATCATTTTCTGATAACTCTCTTTTGGAAATGAAAAATAATCTTGAATCTCTTTCTCATATAACCTGTTAGAGAATTGTTTTGCTGATATTCTATTTAATGGGATATTGAATTTGTTTCTTGAATAAAGATGATAAAATATTTTCTTAGTAACTCTCTTGCCTGCGTATTTATTTAACCAAGATTGAGCATCAGTTCCCTCTTTGATTTTATTAGGATTCATCACAAATAGAGTATATAATGCAAAAAGTGAAAAGCGGATTTTCTCATAAAGATTTAGGTGTTTGAAAGTAAGTAATCCCCATGGTTCATTGATGCGATTTATTTTATTTTTCACACCAATGGCTACTTTAATTTTCTGCCATTTTAGTTTCTTTACTTTTCCAAATTTCCAAAGATACTCTTGGGTGGTTTTATTACTTTTAATAATATGGTGATAATAACGAGGAATTTTTTTACCATTATAATCAAATGTAGAAGCTAATCCCCCTAAAAAAGAGGCAGATTCGTAAATCTCTACTTTAAAATATTTTGACAGTTTATTTCCTGCTGCTAATCCAGATAATCCTGCGCCAAGAATAATGGTTTTCTTTTTCATTGTTTTTTTTATCAATCAAGATTATTTTTAACTTTATACAATACTCCTATTCCATTCCCATCAGCTAACACTTCTTTTACTGGATAAAATAAATTGAGAATCATTAAATTTTGAGGAGGAACAACTAAAGAATCGAAAGTTGGTGCATAAGAAGTTGAAGGGTCCAATCTTACATTTGCTACAGTAAAATTAATCTTATTTTTGTTAAGATATTCTTGATGTTTTAAACCAGTAATCATGGGATAGTTGAGTAAGTATTGATCTAGGTATAAATATTTGACATTATATTGTTTTAGTAAATTCTTAACGGTTTCTTCATCACCACTGTAAAGCATAACCATGCCATCTGCATATTTTTTATCAACATCTGCAAAATAACTTGCATGAACTCTTCTAGACATTACCACTTTAGCACCACTAACAGCATTTAAAGCAAAGGAAGTTTCATCATTTGCAAGAAAAACATCGTCTTTATTTGTATTTTGTTTAATCCAATCACCAAAATCAAGAATTGCCCGGGTGTGTGGATCCATAGATTTTCCGTATTGGGTCCAACGGCTATTATTGAAATCTTTAATACTAACGGAAAATGAAGAACAAATAATTATAGTGGCAATAAATAATGATATTAATAAATGGCGTTTAGTTATTTTTTTAAGACCAATGCTAATCATCTTGATACCAAAAACAAAGAAAATAGAAGAAGGAATTATCATCAAACTTAACATGTGACCAGGTTCCATCCATTTGTTGAATAAAGGTGCAGTGATTAAATAATGAGCAGAAGCGATAATAGTCCCAAAGAAAAGATAAATAACAAATCTGTAATTGTTTTTTTTCATATTTAGTAATACAAGGATTAATCCTAAAAAGCTCACTAAACCAAGAACCATAGTTATGGGCGAAGAGAAATTAAAGAATACATTTAAAGCTTGTTTTAAACTCCAAAAAGTACCTAATGCTTTTAAGTCAATAATAGCATAAGCATAAGAATTATTTAAAGTTTGAAGATGATACTTAGCAATTAAAGGTCCAAAAAAGAGCATTGAAAGAGAAAATAGGATGATGCTAGTTAGGGCATATTTTTTGATAAATTCTTTAATTTCAAAGTTATTCTTTTTTATTTTTTCCACAACCTCAAAGAGGAGAAGAGACATAAAAAAAATCATGGCATTAATAAATATAGAACCATGAAGAAGCGAAATTAATCCTAATACTACTCCTATGTAAACAAAATCTTTAATTCTTTTATTTTCTTGAGATTGGAACCAGAAAAGTAAAAACAGGATACTTAATACCCGAGCTGAACCTTCAGTGTGTTTTGATTCAATAAAGATTCTAGATAAATAAATTAAAGGTAAGATTAAAGCATAAGTTTTATTTCGAAATATCTTTTGACCTAGAAGATAAAGAAATATTCCGGTTAAAATTAAAAGAATAGTGGGAAAGTAAATAAGTACGGTTTGGGCACTTAGTTTAGTGATTAAAATTAAAGCAGAGGCAAGAAGGTGGGCCAACCAAGGAAAATAATTAATCTCATTAAGAAATAGAGGATCTGACCAGGGCATATTTCCTCTTAAAATATGTTCAGTATAACCCCTTTCTCTATACAAATCTCCTCCATAAATTGGACCAGGAATATGTTGAAAAGCAGAGAAAATGGAAAGTTGAATTGCTAAAAGTACTAAAATAATTATAACTAATCCCCAATCTTGCCAAGTGAAATTCTTGATTCTGTTAATCCATTTTTCCTTGAAACTAACTTTATTTTCTTCTTTTACTTCATCCATATTATTTCAATCTTTTGTCTTCAACTAAAATCAAATGATAACCAAATTGTGTTTTTACTGGTTCTGATATTTCTCCAATTTTTAAACTAAAAGCAACATTTTCAAACTCGGGGGCCATTTGTCCTTTTCCAAACCAACCTAATTCTCCACCACTTGTTGCAGATGGCCCTTCGGAATATTTTTTGGCATAATCTGCAAAATTACTTTTAGTGATATTTGCTCTAATCATTTCAATAATACCTAAGGCTTCTTCTTCAGTTTTATTCTCAGGAGTAATCAACAAGTGAGAAGCTTTAACTTCTTCTTTTGGTAAAAAATAAACTTGATTTTTTTGTTGACAATTCCAATCAACTTCCCAGACAGAAATTTTTCCTCCAGTGAATTGTGTTCTCTCATCAAATTGATTAAAGCATTTCATCCCATGTCCGTTAAAGAAAAACAGTTTTGTAAAAGTACTGTCAGCAAGTAAAGGGTCTGTAACCATTGCTTGATAACTATCTCCTGCTTGAATTAGAACAATTGAGAATGGTAATAATGTTCCATTAAACTTTTTTTCTTTAACTTCCTCTTTATCAGCATAAACTAATGAAGTTGGATGAATCTGATCATTGTTATTACTTTTAATTAATACATTTTTATCACTTAATTTTATCAAAGCGGAAATACTTCCCTGTTGTGTATTAATATTACAAAGAATTGTTTGATTAGCTTCATTGTTACAAGCACTCAATCCAGACCTATATCCTGGCCACGGAGAAATCCATTGATCTGCTCCGGTGTTTTGAATTTCGTAATGAATCTGATCAGCTTGTTCTTCAGTTAAATTAAAATCTTTAATTAAATAAGATACAGCATCGCTTCTACTCATTTCTTTAGTTTTTTGATACATTAAAGCTTTATCAAAATCCCAACTTCCAAAATGTCCCCATACTCCTGCTTTACTTACCATATCACTTGAAGTAATATAATAATCAATGGGTGCTTCGCAATGGGTGTATTTTATCACTTTAGCAATTTGTTCGCTATTCAAACCATTATTATTTAAAACTTTAATTGCATCATTTTTTTCTAAAACAATTATTTGATTAATCAAATTAATAGATTTTGGAGTGTTATCAATGATTTTATTCAGTTCTTCAAAAGCATTATTTTGACCACAATTAAGCATTCTCAAAATCCCTTTTGTAACTTTCTCATCATTTGTTAAAAGAGATTTTCCTACCCAATAAGCTCCATAACCGACTTGTGTGCCCCCATCAAAAGTTACTGGTCGATCAGCAATTGCCCTAAACCAATACCCAAAATCCCACCAGGATGTAATAATTATGTCTTCTGGCGCTTCATTTTTAATTTTTGTTAATGAATCATACCAAGCGTCGTTCATACTAGGAACAGATTGATGAGCTGCTTCATAACCTGCTTTTACCGGTTGAATTAATAGAACTGCTAAAATTAAAAACACTACTATTTGTGTCATTACTTTTTCTAACTTAATTTCTTTCTGAATCCACTTAGACGCGTAACCCCATGTAATTCCTAAAAATGCTCCTAACGAAATGGCAAATACCGGAATTGCTTGTAAAATAAATCTAACACCTTTTGTAGTTGCATAAAATGAAGCTAAAAACCAAATGGTAAGTAATATTGCCACTTTAACATCTCTATTGCCTCGTTCATCTTTGTTAATAATAGTTAATAAAACACCCATTATTGCTAAAACAAACAATAAGTTACCTCCTAACTGGCTAATTACTTGTGAAATTGGCACCACATTCAATTCGGCTACCGTTGTATAAATGTTAGGCCAGAGAGAATTCACTCCTACTTCTTTTAATGTTAAAAATTTTAAAGGGGCGTCAAATCCACTAACAAATGTTTGAAATGATTGAAAAAATGTTACAAATATCCCAGATACAATCAAATAAGTAAATATCAAATAAACTGGTTCCAAAAAACTTTTTGATTTTATGAATTCTTTAAATTTTCTTTTATTTATTACTAACTCATAAATTAAATAAATAATAATCGTTCCAAAAATAAAATTTGACACGTACCACCATCCTCCCCATGCAAAACTAAATACTCCTGTTGCAAGTCCGGCAAGGCTACCAAAAATCATTTTTCTCTTTAGTTCTTTAGCTTCAAGTGCTTCTAAGAATAACCAAGTGACAAGAAGAGGGAAAAAAACAACATAAACATCAGTGTCTGAACTTTCTCCAGTTGTTCTAGATACAAAAAAAGAAGATACCGCTATTAACAGAGCAGTAAAAAATCCACCAACATTATTTTTAGTAATAATTTTACCAATTAAAAAAGCAAATATTACAGATAAAGCAGAAAATATTGTACCAATCAAGAAAAAACTAAACATTAATGGCACTTTAGAAAATAAGTTTATGGATTTGTGTAAAATCATCCCAAAGCGAGCGTGAAAATCATTTTCTGGCTTAATTCCTAAAGGTGCTAATCTATATTCGTCAATTACTTCATTATTTTCTACTGTGGTTCCCGGAATACCATTATTCACCAAATAATACACTTGCCTATAAAAATGCCAAGGGTCTATCCCTAACAAATACAAATTCCCATCATTATCTTTAAACTGTGCTTTATACTGTAGTGACAATTGCTTAATGTCATTATTAACTTGATCTTTATTTTGTTCCAATTTTTTTTGAAATTCTGTTTCAATTAAAGCATTCTTGTTTTCTTGAGGTAAATTAGGATATTGTTGATTAATTTGGTTAGAAATTTGACTTCTGTAAAAATTATTTACTGTATTTTCTGCCCAGTCATCAGTTATAGGCATATTTAAAGGCATGGTTCTAAGATAAATAGAAGCAAACATAGCAATCAAAATACAAGCAACAGGTATTAACCATTTAGCATTAGTTTTAGCAAAAGTTAAAATCTTAGTGAAATCAAAAGAAATATCATCATCTTCATCATCTTTACTTCTGGTTTTTTCTGTGTTTTCTCCTTTTTCTTTCTTTGAAAATAAACTTTTAAACTTATCTTTTATGGCTGTTAAATCAATAGAAATATCATCATCTTCATTGTCTTTACTTCCGGTTTTTTCTGTGTTTTCTCTTTTTTCTTTCTTTTTGTCAGAAATGACAATTAATTCTTCTTTTTCTTGCTCAAGATTATCAACTTCTTTCTTTCTTTTCTCTTCTTCTCTCTCTTTTTGATGGATATCTTTTTCTAATTCTTTTATTTCTTCTTTATCTTTTTTGATAGCTTGATCAACATCTTTCTTAATTTCTTGAGCTTTATCTTCAGTTTCTTTCTTGAATTCTTTAATTTCTGTATTAAAATCTGTAAAATCTTCCTCAGAATCATAATTTTCGTTAATTTTCATTAAGTACACCCCATAATATGGTTCATGAACTCCTTTCTTTTATAAAATTTATTATAGTAGAGGATACTAAATTCCGATAAGTTTTAATAAGGGTAGTTTGTAACTATATTATATGGCTTTATGTGAAATGTGTGCTAAAGACGAAAAGTTAGTATTAGCAGATGTCGATGGCGCGGAATTAAACGTTTGTCCGAATTGTGCGAAATATGGAACCATTAAAAAGAAAATGGGTACGTTTACCTCAGCATCCAATTTTAAACAGAAAGGTTTTAGTTCTAACAAAGAGAAAATTGAATTTTGTATTGTAACGGATTTCTCAAAGAAAATCAGGTTATCTAGGGAAAGAAGAGATATGACTCAAGAAGATTTTGCTAAATTTTTAAATGAAAAAGAAAGCATTGTTGCTAAATGGGAATCTGGAAGTTTAAAACCAAGATTAGATATTGCTCGAGGATTGGAAAGAAAATTAGACATTAAGTTAGTTGAAAAAGATGAAATAAAACAGTTTGAAGGAAATAAAAGTAAAGTTTCTAACGAATTCACTCTAGGTGATTTTATCAAAGTACGAAAAAGAAGGTAAACCTTCTTTTTGGACATTAAATAAAATATTCTTTTTATTCAACATACGAAAAAGAAGATAAATTTCCATTATGGGATTAAATAAAATGTTCTTTTTATTTAACGTACGAAAAAGAAGATAAATATCCATCATGGGATTAAACAAAATATTCTTTTTATTGAAAGTATACAAAAGAAAGTAATTCTAAAAAAATCAATTCTAAAAAAAGATATTGACTAAAGAATAAGTAATCACTCCTAAAATAAATCCTCCCAAAAGGTCATAATAATCATGCTTTTTCAAGTAAATTCTAGAATAAGCTACTGCTAAAGTCATAATCACTAGAAAAGCAGTGATTAAATCATTTCTGAAAAATAAAATCAAAGTTAATCCTAAAAAAGCAATTCTTGCTGTATGCAGGCTTGGAAATGAAGATGCATCTAATTTTTCTAACAAATTACCGTACTTTTGCTTTTTTGGTCTATCTTTGAAATAAAATAATCTAATCAAAATTGTAATTAATGCGGTGAAGATTACACCAAAAAGCAATTTGATGGCAAGACTAATTTCTCCAAGCAGGAAAGTTAAAATTACAACAGTTCCAAAGAAAATTAAACTACCGAACTGAGTTAAATCTTTAAAAATCATTCCTAAGACTTTGTTAATTGTATTCATCATTTGCATTCATTATTTGATAATTGCTATCAAATAGAGATATTTTTATAAAGATATCTCTACCAGAAAATAAGATTATGAAAAATCAAACTTATCTTATTACTGGCGGGGCTGGTTTCTTAGGAATTAACCTAGCTCGTTTTTTAATTAAAAAAGGTTATAAAGTGATTGTTTTAGATATTGCTCCTTTTGATTATGTGGATATGGTCCGAAAAGTAGAAGTAGTTAACGGTGACATTAGAAATTATGGATTATTAGAAAAAGCAATGAAAGAAGTGGATGTAGTAGTTCACACGGCAGCGGCTTTGCCTTTATATAAGCCTAAAGATATTTATTCCACTGATTTAACGGGCACGAGAAATGTGTTGAGAGCGGCTGAAGCTAATAAAGTGAAGAGAGTAATTCATATTTCTTCCACCGCAGTTTATGGGATCCCTGATCATCATCCTCTTTATGAAAATGACAAATTAGTTGGTGTTGGACCTTATGGAACTTGTAAAGTAAAAGCAGAAAAAATCTGTGAAGATTATAGGAAGAAAGGGATGTGCATACCGGTTATAAGACCAAAATCTTTTGTTGGCCCGGAAAGGTTAGGTGTTTTTGCAATTTATTATCAATGGATTCGTGAAGGTAGAAATGTTCCTATTGTAGGTAATGGTAGTAATAAATACCAATTATTAGATGTAGAAGATATGTGTGAAGCAATTTATCTTTGTGCTACCATTGATAAAAGTTTGGCCAATGACACTTTTAATATTGGTGCTAAAGAATTTACTACAATGAAAAAAGATTTTGGTGCTGTTTTAAAGTATGCTGGATTTGGTAAAAAAATTATTGGAACTCCAGCAAAGCCTTTAATCTGGACTTTGAGGTTTTTGGAGATGTTAAACGTATCCCCATTATATAAATGGGTTTATGAAACTGCTTGTGAAGATTCATTTGTTTCTATTGAGAAAGCAGAAAAGATTTTAGGATTTAAACCAAAATATTCTAACAAAGATGCTTTAATCAGAAATTATCAATGGTATCTTGAGAATTATAAAGAATATGAAAAAAAAACTGGTGTTTCTCATCGAGTCCCTTGGAAACAAGGCATTTTAGGTTTAATAAAGCATTTCTTTTAAGTATATTTCAACAATAACAAAGATTTTGTTTCGCTCAGAAATATAATATCAAAAATGTTAATAAAGCCCATAATAAAATTCCTATAATCATTTCTTTATCTTTGAAAACTTTTTCAGGATGACGAGCGATGATTGAACCAACATTGATTAAATAAAAATATCGAAAAACCACATATAATGCAAACGGTAAAGTGAACAATAAGTTCTGATGATTACTCATAAAACAGTATAAAGCGTATGACATCATCAAGAGAGCAGTTGATATAATCATTAAATAATTTGTAATGCCATTATCATATTCTTTAAGCACTTTCCTTGTTCTGGAAGCTTCTTCTTTCAACAAGAGTAAATCCGAATGTCTTTTTCCAACTGAAAGGAATAAAGATAAAAAGAATGGACAAAGGATTAACCAAGGAGATATATTAACATTAATTAGTAATGCCCCTGATATTGCTCTAAGAACAAATAATACTGCTATTGTTAAAATGTCGGCAAAGAGGATCTTTTTTAAGAAGAATGAATAAACTTGTGTTAGTAAGAAAAGAGTTAAAACAATATAAAAAAAGTTTTTGTTAAGTAATAATGAAATTATTAAAGCAGAAGTTAACAATAATGAAGATATAATCCCTGCAGTTAATGGTTTCACTTTTCCAGAGGCGATTGCTCTTTTTCTTTTTTCTGGATGGTTTCTATCCTTCTTCAGATCAATAATATCATTAATAATATACCCAGCAGAAGAGTTTAAACAAAGGACTATAAATCCAATGGTTGATAACAACAAAGTATTTAGTTGAAATATTTCCCCTACAAAAAATATTGCTAAGAATACTAAAAAGTTTTTGTACCACTGTTTTACTCTTAATAAAGAGATTAAATCTTTAATTTTCATTTTTTTCTAATACTTCCGGTTTGAGATAAAGGGTATAATTACATTCTTTCTTTTTAATTGTTGCTGTTTCTTTGAAAATTTCTATATTTTCTTCTTCAATCAATTCTAAAAATTTTTGTCTTTCACTAAAGCAAACTTGGTCTTGAGGTGAACAAATAAAATCACAATCATTAATGAATATCATTTCATAATCTTGTTTTACATTTTGATAAATTATTGGTCCATAATCCATTCCTGCACTTAGAATAACTATTTCATGATTCAATGAAGATACTAAAGACGGATCTGATGTAAGGATAATTCCTTCAATATTATATTCTTCAATAACATCTTTAATTTCTTGGTCAAAAGTAGGAACAACTTCAAAACTCAAGGAGGTTGGAATAAAGATTACTGTGGTTAAAACACAGATGATAATAAATGCCGTTGGGCGAATTAATGGTTGTGGACTACTTTTAAGCTTATTATAAATCATTAAGATTGTTTGAGAGATTATCAAAGCTATAAATGGTAGGGCAGTTACTAAATAACGAACTTCCTTTCTTGGAACGACTAAAGAAAAGTAGAAAAAGAAAAGTAAGAAAGTGAAAAAAAGAATGTTCTTGTTGGGATTTTTCCATTCTTTCTCTTTAAAATAATAATATAAAGAGGCAAAGAAAAATAAATAAATCCAGTTACGTAAAAAGAAATTAAAAAAGTAAAAAAGTTTTCCTTGGCCATAAACCCATGTGGATGTAGTTACAATCCAAGCTCCAGCGGTGAAAGGTTGAAGAAAATCTCCATAAGTGAAATAGTTAAAGATTAAAAAAGCTAAAACAGGTATTGAAAAACCTAATCCAAACAATAATAATTGTTTGATTTTTATCCAAAAAGTTTTTTGATCTAAAATTATAACTAATGATAATGCAGCAAAAATTATTCCTTGTGGGAATTTGCTCATAAAAGAAAGAGCAATAAGTAATCCTGCTAAGAATATCTTCATTTTTTTATCTCGATCTAAGAAGAGGTAAACTCCTAACAAAGAAAGCAAAATAGCTAATGGCTCAGTTAAAATCATTCCAGTTAACATAAGAAATAAGGGAGTGAGACTAAAAATTGCTGCTGCAATTAACCCTGTTTTTTCATTGAAGATTTTTTTCCCTATTAAATAAGTGAAATAGACTGATAATAAAGAAAATATTAAATCCAACAATTTGCCTATTATGATGATGTTTAATTTGAGAATCCAAAAAAATCCTAAAATAATTGGATGAAGTAATGGACGAAATGATTCCCAAATCCCAATGTTCCCTCCTGAGAACATGTATTTAGCCATTCCAATGTAAATGTGGGCATCCCACCATAATGGGTGATGGAAAGAAAAGTACATTAACCTAACCAGTAAAGAAAATAAAAGTATTGAAATCAAAGTTTTTTTTTTAACTTTACTGAAAAATGGGTTAAATTTATTCATTGTCACATAATCCTGATTCTTTTAATGAATCACAAATAATTTCTTGCATTTGTTCTTTTTTAATGACACCTTCGTATCTCTTATTGTCAATTATTAATGTTGGTTGTTTTGTAACATTGAACTGACCCATAACAATTTCTACCATCGGTTCCTCATAACGAAGGTCTAAATTGATTGGAAAAACCAATACTTTCTCCTCAAATAGTTTTTTGAAGTATGTCAGTATTGTTCCCTGGTTTGGACATGAAGGACAATCTGTTGAATAAAAGTAAATTATTGGAACAATGTCTAAATCACATTTTTCTTTACTTTCCATAGCTAATAACCAATATCTTAAATTATCTAGTAAGTATCTTTGCATTACCAATTGTTTCCTTTTATCGGATTCTTTATTATCCTCTTCAAAAGAAATAACTTCCCCTAATGAATTTGATAAATCCTGAACGGTTTCTTTTAACGTTGCTGATATAATCGGACAATTGTTATAATTACTAAAAGAGTTTAAGTAAACATACTGCATTTGCAAACTTAAAAATTTTACTTCTTGCTCCATATTTACTTCTTCAACTAAGTTATATCGGTGATCTTCAATAATAAGTCCTAACGTTAATCCTAAAGCGAAAATTAAAAATGTGATGACGCCAGCTAAGAAATATTTGTCTTTACTAATTTTTCTGATTGTTTTTTTTCTTTCTACCATTTTAATTTTCTACCTCTTGTAAATTCAAATAATGATAATAATAAAATAATTCCTTTTAACAAATAATAAAATGCAAAGTAAGGAATTAAAGGGATAAATCCCCATTTAATAATTCTTTCATTAGCGTTTTGATGCGCTTTGTAAAATAAAAAGAAACCAACTGCAAAGATAAAAATAACCAAAAAGCCCATTTTAAAATCAGTTAATAAAAAGTTTATCAATTTAGGTTGAAACTTTAAACTTAATAAGTAAGGCATTAAATCAAACTTCACTAAAAACATACTTTTAATTCTCCTTAATAAAGGTAATATCACTAGATAAATTGCTACTGTAATTCCAGTAATTGCTAAAATATATCCCACAACATTTTTTACCATTTGCATCATTCCAAAATCACCATATTTGCGGTTAGCAATCATATTTTTGTATTTTTTAACACAAATAATACTACCCAAATACCACCTTCTTCTCTGGCGGTAAAATGGCATAAGATTTTTCGGTGCAGTAGTATAAACATATCCATCAAAACATTGTGTGATTTGGTAATCTTTCTTTTGAACTCTGTAAGCTATTTCTTGATCTTCTACAATACTAGTTTCATCAAATCCGCCTATCTCTTTGATTATACTAGTTTTATATAACGAGAATGGCCCTGGTGCTACATATAATGAATCTAAATGACTAGACAGTCTTGATATCAAAATTATAACTAAATATTCTAGCCATTGTACTTTCTGAAGAAGATTCTTAGGCTTGTGGACTTTCATGGCTGGTGTAATGATTGCTAAGTTTTGATTATCTTTTTCATAATACAAAGAAAGCATCTTTAGAAGAGTTTTTGGATCTACAAAAGAATCTGCATCTAAACAAGCAAAAAATTCTCCTTTTGCAATTTTTATTGCTTTATTCATTGAAGCAGCTTTACCCATATTCTTCTGAGAAATTAATCTGAAATTAGGTTTATCTTTAATATAGTCTTCAATAATCTGTTGAGTATTATCTTTTGATCCATCATTTATAACAATAATTTCTAACTTTTCTTTAGGATACTCCAAGTTATATGCTGAACGCATAGTTTTTAGAACAGTTCTCTCTTCATTATAAGCAGGAATTATTACTGTAACTATTGGTTTACCTTTTGGGTTTAATGATGATTTTTCTGTTTTAAAAAATTCTTTTTTATCCATATAAATTAGAAATAAAAATACTGAAAAGTACAATGAGACCACGTAGGCAATCCAAAGAATAGTATTCACAAAAAAGTTCATTAGGGCACCTTTAAAACACTCCTTTTAATTATTTAGTTTACTAAACACCCACACCTCTGTGTCTCCCTGAGAGTGCACTAATTTAAATCTTTCGTTTTTTAATAAGAATAATAGCCCCTGATCACTTGGTAATGTTAATTTCATGTCTTCTGTAACATATATAATATTAATATTATTATCTTCCAACAGTGGGAGAGTTTGATCGGCATAAGTGGAGTTAAGAATTATGTTTGCTGCTTTTTTCTTGTTTTCATCAGAATCTAAATTATGAAAAGTATCTTTGTAAGAGAAATAATTGATAAAATTGCTTTTATCTGGGAAGGAGTATATTTTTCCTTCTTCTGATATTTGATCTTTAATCCATCCTAAAGTTTCTGCTTCTTCTATTGAAAATTGATTATCAGTAGATCTGCCAAGATAAGTCAATGTTGAAAATAATATCCCTAAGACAATTAGTAAAAGTGAAAATCTTTTTAATGATTCTAAAGTCCATTTTCTATTAAAAAGGTTGATAAACCCTACTGTTGAAAAGAAAATTATTAATATGGTGAGATGAAATACTGTTTGTGTATTGTACCAATAAAATATTATTAAAGGAATTGTAAAAAAATAAGCAAAGTAAAAGTTCTTTTTTTTCCAGGTGGTACTTAACCCAATTAGTGATAAAAGAAGTGTAAACATGCCTAGACCACTTTTTCCACCCAAATCACTAATCAAATCAATAGTTAAATGTTGAGAATGAAAATGGTTAATGAAAAAGTTCATAGACATAGCAAAGAAATTAAATATTCCTAATGTGATAATTAGTGCTATCAAAAAAATTGAAATTCTCCTATTCTCTTTAAAGATTATTGAATAAATGGTTAATAATGCTGCTAAAAATATAACACTTGCAAGATCGGTAAATGTTGCTAAAATAAATGGTATGCATGCCATCCATTTTACCCTTTTGTTTTCATTTGATATTAAGTAAAATCCTAATGAAATTAAAAGTGTATAAAATCCATAAAGAGACAATGTTGAAAATGTATCTATAAACACAGGAGTTATAATTAACATTACTAAAAAAAATAATGTGAATTCTGGGGGTAATTTTAATTGGTCTGCGGTTTTTAATAAAAAGAATATTGAACCAAATGCTAATAATAACGGGAGAATAATGAAAATGTTATTAATATACTGATAATTAAGCATTTTTAAAAAGTAGGGAAATATTGTTGTAGTAGAATAACCTCCTGCTTCTATTAAATGAAAATAACTTTCTTCACCCTGGATTAAAAGATTATTTGAGAAAATACTCATTAATAGTGGAATCAAAGTTACCACTAACGTTAATGATAAGAGATAATAATTCTTATAATTTGTTAAATGTGCAAAATACTTATTGCTCTGAGAAATTATATTCTGGTTACTTCTATCATCTTTACTTCTATCATCTTTACTATTACTATTATTGTTATTGTCCATTTTCAATTTTCAATTTTCAATTCACACTTTACTTGATACACAAGCGTATTATTTTTGTAGACCTGTTGAAAACATTCATTATCAACATATTCTAAACTTTCTATTGCAAACTTTTCTTTAGCTTTTTCTGTAAGTACAATATAATTAATCCCGTATTGGTTTAATAAACTTAATGCGTGTGTTTGAAATTTTGTTGTATATATTGAAGTAATATCTTTAAAACGTTGGTCAACATTTTCAACAAATGTAAACCTTGTATCGAGGATATTTTTTCTTTGGCTATAATATGTGATCAAATGACTTTCTTCAATTAATGAAACTACTCCTGAATTTCTGTTACTCAATTCTTTAATGGTTGTGAATGCTAGAACTTCTTCATTTGTGGGGGTATCTTGCTCAATCGCATGACTAATTGCAGGAGGGATTATTGTAACTAAAAGGATTATAATTGCAGTAATTGTTATCATAGGGATGAATTTGATAAATTTAGTTTTCTTCACATAATTAATCATCTCTTGATAAAATGAAGCGAAAAGGATTGCTAAAACCATCCCAAAAAATGCTAATGACAATTTAAACTGAATTAACCTGAACCAAGCTAATAATGTTGTTGATATAACCAAACTTATTAAAAGGAAAGATTTTTGTTTTCCTGGTTGAAATAAAGCTTTGTAAACAACATAAACTCCCGCAACAAAAGGAATAAAACTTACTAAGATTAAAGAATTGGCAACAGAGAGCTTTGGAAAATATTCTTGGACAATTTGTGAGGGGATATTTTGCCATATAAATGATATACCTTCTTTAATTAAGACTTCTTTGAAGAAAAGGAACTGTGTCCAAACATAAAAAAATAAAGAGAATGCCATCAACTCTAATTCTGCATTATCCATTTTCTTATTCTCTAAAGCTATTAAAAGCAAATATATTAGAAATCCGACAATTATCAAGAATGTTGCTGAACTAGTTAAACAAAGACAAAACAAAGTAATAATGTAAAACAGTAAATGATTTTTTATTTTTATATTCAAGAAGAAATAAATCGCTAGAAAAATTAATGGGAGAAATAATGATACTGGAGTAACTGCATTTGTTAGAAATGTTATGGGTAAGAAAGCAGTAATTAAAGCTGAGAATAAACTTGAATTTTTATCTTTAGTAAGTGTTTTAGCAATAAAATAAGAGATTATTGGAAGTGTTGAAAAAAGTAAGTTTGGAATTATCTTTGCTACGATTCCTATTGGAAGTATTAAAGTGAAAAATGCCATTAAATAATGGAATAGGGGTAAAAAGACTAACTGTTTACCTCCAGCAGAAAGGTCATCTTGAAATAAAGGTAAACCTGTTTCTTCAATATGTTCAATTTGTCTTAAATGAAAGTAAGAATCGTATGTTAAATTTGGAATTGAAAAAGAAACTATTAATCTTATGGCTAGTGTTAATATTACTATAATCAATAACCAATGTTTGGCTTTAATCTTCATCTTTTGTTAGAAAGTGGTTTTATTTTATAAATCTGTTTCTTTATACCATCTAGTACAGAAATCTTTATATTAATTGCAATTCCTAAAAAAATGATGAGGATTTCTACAGGGGCAAAGTTTTTAGATGATTTGCTTAAAGGTGGTTATGATAATAATATCGTAACAACTCTTTATGGGCCTTCTGGAAGTGGAAAAACTAATTTATGTTTGATTTGTGCTGTAAATATCGCAAAAAATGGTAAAAAAGTAATCCTGATTGATACTGAGGGAGGAATTTGTGTAGAAAGAATTAAACAATTAAGTACTAATTATGAACAAATTCTAAAAAATATTATATTCTTTAATCCCATAAGTTTTGTAGAACAAAATGAAATATTTGAAACTTTAAGAAGCATGATTAATGATTCTATTGGTATGATTATAGTTGATAGTATTTCAATGCTATATCGTTTAGAATTAGGTAGAAGTGATGATGTTTATGATGTTAATGCGTCATTAGGTAGACAAATTGCTTACTTAGTTGAGATTGCTAGAACGAGAAGAATTCCAGTTTTGATAACTAATCAGGTATATTCGGATTTTGATAATCGTGATGAAGTTAAAATGGTAGGTGGTGATTTGTTAAAGTACGGTTCTAAATGTTTAATAGAATTAAAAAAATTTAATAATGTTCGTGGATTGATTTTAAGAAAACATCGTTCCCTCCCAGAAGGATTATCTTCTAAATTTAAGATTATTGGTTATGGGGTTGAAAAATTAGATTAAACTCACCTTGCCCAAGCAGGTCTTCTACTTGGGTTTGAATGGGTTGTACCTCTTGAATTTCTTTTTTTGTCAAATGGTTTTCTATCTCTAGGTCTCATTTCTTCCCTGTGGAAAGGTAATTTCTCGAATCCTTCTGCTTTTAATTCTTCTACTTTAACATTACCATAACGGTTTAAGATTTGATTAAAAGTGTCATAATCTTTATCACTTAATAGAGTAATTGCTTTTCCTTCATCTCCTGCTCTTGCTGTTCTACCAATTCTATGGATATATTCCTGAGAATCTTTAGACAGATCATAATTAAATACATGAGTTACTCCTTTTATATCTAAACCACGAGCTGCTACTGAAGAAGCTACTAAAATTTTAATTTTATCTTTATGAAAATTTTCAATTACGCTTAATCTTCTAGTTTGACTTAGTTTTCCATGCATCATTTCTGCTTTAATTCCCTGTCTACGTAAATTGTCAGTTAGGATTTTAACAGTATTAATTGTTGAACAGAAAATAATCACTCTATCAACGTCCTCTGTTTTTAATAGATGTACTAACAGTGAAAATTTTTGATGTTGCTTAACATCATAATAATATTGTTTTAAAATACTATCTCCTACATACGCTTCTGCTTCAATAGTTATTGGGTTTGTCATATGTTTAGCTTTAAGATAATCAATTTCGCTTGATAATGTTGCTCCGAAAAGGCTAATTTGTTTCTGTTCTGGGGTTGCTTTCATTATTCTTTCAATATCTTCAATGAAACCCATCTCTACCATTTTATCTGCTTCATCTAAAACAAAATGTTTTAATTTTGGAAACGAAACGTCCCCTCTTTCTAATAAATCTAATAATCTTCCTGGTGTAGCGACCACCATATTTGCAGTTTTAATAGCTTTAATTTGTGGACCATAACCAACACCACCATAAATAGTGGCAACTTTCGGATGAACATATTTTCCAAACTTTTCAATTTCATTAGCAATTTGTACTGCTAATTCTCTTGTTGGAGAAAGGATCAATGTTTGAATGCTAGTTTTTTCTAATAATTGTAATAATGGTACTACAAATGCTGCAGTTTTACCTGACCCCGTTTTTGACATTCCAATAACATCTTTATTTTCAATAATTAATGGTATTGTTTTTTCTTGAATTTCAGTTGCTTCTACGATTCCGTTTTCTTTTAGTGCTTTAACTATTTCTGGTTTTAGATTTAAATCTGTGTATTTCATTTATTTTACTTCCTTTGAATTTGCTTATTTTTTTCGATATACTTCTTTAGAGGGTATATAGTGAAACAGAATGAGTTTAATGTTAACCCCCTGTTTCGGCCAATTCAATATTAAGAGTTTATTTTGTGTGTGGGTTTATAAATGTTTGCGTTAGAAATTTGTTGTTAGTTAGGTATAACATCATCCAACAATGATATAAAATAATTTTTTTTATCTAAGAATAATTTTTCAAATACATGTCCCCAAGGATCCGCTTCTGGAGATAATTCATAATGTCCCCTTACTTCTCCATCATTAAATACTCTTAAATGGTATTGATACCTTCTATTATCAATCAATCGCATATTTATAATTTCTCCTTGATCTTTCCAGGAAAGAATAGCTTTCTCAAAGCCATTTTTAATCAAATTTTTTTCTAGTTCACTTAAATCAGAATTTTCAGCTAAATGCCCTATAAGATATTTTTGTCTAGTTTGATGTATTCTTATTTTTTCTAATAATCTTAATATAGGAGGATAGAGTTTGTAAATTATTTTCCACATTTTTTGATATTTCATTATTGCTCTTTTTTCTTAGTATTTTGTAATTTCTTTAATGCCACTAATGGGTATAAAATAATTTGTGTGTTGGAGTTGATATTTCTCTCAAGACCAACAATTTCCAAAATATTTATAAACTACTCTCAAAAATAGCTTATTACAGCCGACGCTTACTCGTTGTAGGGTAAAGCATAGCACATTGAGGCGAAAAATAAATGTGAATAAGAGATTTTATTCTTATTTACTGGAGAAAATTAAAAATGAGCGATGAACAAGAGAACTTGTTAATTGATTCAACTGAATACCTTAAATCAGGGATTCATATTGGAACAAAGTTTAAAACTAAATATATGGCTAACTTTATTTATAAAACTAGACCAGACGGATTAAGCGTATTAAACTTGAAAAAGATTGATGAAAGAATTGGTTTAGCGATAAATTTCTTATCTCAGTATAATCCCGAAGATGTTCTGATTGTATGTAGGAGAGAAAATGGTTGGAAAGCTTTAAAGAAACTAAGTGAGCTTACAGGGATTAAAGTGATTTCTGGAAGATATCCTCCTGGGATTCTTACAAACACCAAATTAGAAACTTTTATAGAACCAAAAATTTTAATGGTTTGTGACCCTTGGCCAGACAAAAATGCTGTTGAGGATGCACTTCGTGCAGGTATTCCTGTTATCGCTTTATGTGATACAAATAATCAATCTAACAATCTGGATTTAGTTGTACCTTGTAATAATAAAGGTAAGAAATCTGTTGGTTTAGTATTTTATCTGGTCTCTAGAGAATATATGCGTAAAAAAGGTTTATTGTCTGGTAATGATAAAATGTCTGCAGAGATTGACGATTTTGTTGATGAATAGAATTTGTTTTAATTTTATTTTTTTAACTTTTTTTTAACTTTTGACTATTTAAGAAATTCAGCTAAATGTTCTTCAGAAGTAATAAATTGTTTTAATTCCTCTTTTTTATGTAAAGCAATTTTAAATTCTTCTCGTAACTCTCCCCTTTCTCCACCAAACTTTTGGTCAATCATAAGAACTAATCGGTCTGCTTTCTTACTCCATCTTTTTGGTTGACTTTTGATAATTTCTCTCAAATCTTTAAGATAATAATCTAACACTAGCAACATGTGTTCAAGATCTTTAAACAATTCTTCAATCTCTTGTGCCTGTAATCTAACTCCTTCAATGGGAGAATTCTCTAATTGGTTAAGACTTTTCTTGAATTTTGGATGTAATATTAGCTCAGCTAAGGTGTTGGCATACTTTTGAATTTCATTAAGAACTTGGTTAGCTCTCTCTTTATCTTTTGGCAAAATTACTGCTTTAGGCATTGTCATCATTTCCGTTTGGATACGATCTAAGCACCAACCAATATGTTTCATATTAATCTTAAAAATAAATTCATATATAAAATTATTCATTATGATTTACCAATCATTTTTTATAACTGAATTAAAATAGCTGCTTTATGAGATTAATAATTGTTAGACATGGTGAAACTGAAGAAAATAAAGCCCATATGTTACAAGGGCATTTGCCAGGAAAACTTTCTAAGTTAGGTAAAGAACAAGCAAAAAAAGTTGCTTTAAGATTAAGATCTGAAAAAATAGATATTATCTATTCTAGTGATTTGGCTAGAGCTACTGATACTACAAAAGAAATTGCTAAGTTTCATTCTCATATTAAGCTTCATCTTACAGAAAAACTAAGGGAAAGAAACCTTGGAGATTTTACTGGAAAAGAATGGGATAAAGTAGATTGGAACGATCCACCTCCTACTGTTGAATCTAGAGAAAATATGAGAAAAAGAGTTAAAGAACTCTTGGATGAAGTTTATTTAAAATACAAAGATAAAACTGTTCTTTTTGTTGGTCATGGTGGAATTAATAATGCTTTAATCGCTTTAATTAAGAAGCAAGATATTAACTACCAGTATGAAAGCCAAAATAACACAGCGATAAATATTTTTGACATCTTTGAAGATTATCAACATAAAATTCATTGTTTGAATTGTACTAAACACTTAGACTGATTTTCTATTTCTCATTATTTAAAAAAATGCTTTAACTAAAATATTTCTAAGAAGAATGTTCACGTATTTTTTTAACAAGTTCATCATCTGCTCTACCATCATTTAAGCGTGTAGTTAAACTAATTTCATCTCCCCATGGATGGTCAGAAGGAATAAGAGAACCATCTTCCAAATTAAACTTTTGTACTCTTATATTAATAGGAAAATCAGGGCCAGTTCGTTTTGGATACAAACTTTTTATTTCATAAGCAAAAGAACTAATTATATCTGGACGAAGATAGATGTTGCCATTATACCCGCTATTTTCTAAATCATCTCCAAGAGTTGGTAATTCTTCTTGTTTATTTCCCATAAGTATTTATTATTTAAACTTATTTATAAAGTTTTCGGAATGTAACTACTTTAAAATAACTAACCTGACTGATTTAATGCCCTCTATCGCTTTTCCATAATCTTTAAATACAATCTTCAACTAAATTCTTCCATGAAAAAGGTAGTGACGTTAGGTGGCGGTACTGGTAACTTTACTGTTCTCAGAGGTTTGAAGAAATACAATCTGGATTTAACCGCAATTGTATCTATGGCGGATGATGGTGGTTCAACAGGAATTCTTAGGGATGAACTAGGTGTTCTTCCCCCGGGAGATGTTAGGCAATGTTTAATCGCTTTATCTGATTCAAGTAGATTGATGCGGAACTTAATGAACTACCGTTTTGATACTGGTTGTTTACAAGGGCATAGTTTTGGTAATCTTTTACTTTCTGCTTTAGAGAAAGTTACTGGCAGTTTTGAGAAAGCTGTTGAAGAAACTGGAAAAATCTTGGCCATTAAAGGCAAGGTTATACCTGTAACAGTGAATCAGGTTAAACTTAAAATGATTTTAGATAATGGAAAAATTTTATCTGGAGAAAGAGAAATATACGAATCTAAAGAAGTTGAGAAAGGCTTTAGAAGTATTTTCTTAGATCCCATCTCTCAAGTTAATCCTCACGCAATTGATGAAATCATGAACGCAGATTTAATCGTTTTAGGTCCAGGTGGAGTTTATAGTTCTTTAATTCCTGTTTTGTTAGTTGACGGAATTTGTAAAGCTTTACGCGAAACGAAAGCTAAGAAAGTTTTAATAATTAATTTAGTTAACAAAAATGGGCAAAACACCAACTTTAAAGTTAGTGATTATATTAAAGAGTTTAGACGTTTTATTGGAACTGATATATTTAATCATATTTTAATAAATAATGCTCAACCTGCTAAAGAACTTGTTGATACTTATTCAAAAGAAGGGGGATTGGTAGAGAACGATGTGATTGATGATAGTCGGATAATTGCTACTTCTCTAATCTCTTCAGAACTTAAAGAAGTTCAACCAGGAGACTTAATTCAAAGAAATCTTATTAGGCATGACCCGAAAAGAATTGCTAATGTCATTATGGAGATATTAAATGAATCATAACTTAGTATTAATTTTTGATTTAGACGATACACTTTACCGTAGGTTTGGTGTTGTAGATGATGATAATTCTGGGATTGAAAATATTAAACTTCTTCCTGGCGTTAAAGATTTTTTAGAAAATACTAAACATGACCTGATCTTAGTTACGAAAGGCATTTCTGGGGTTCCTGAGATTCAAAATAAAAAGATTGATTTGTTAGGTATTAGGAAATATTTTAAAGAAATAATGATTTGTTTTAGTGATGAATCTAAAAGAGATTGTTTTGAAGAAATATCTCATAAATTCCCTCTTCAATCTCTGATTGTTATTGGGGACAGAATTAATTCAGAAATAAGATTTGGAAATTCTCTTAATTTAACTACCATCTTAATTAGGTCTGGTAAATATAAAGATTTAAAAGCAGAAAACGATTTGGAAATACCTAACTATGAAATTAAACAATTTACTGAGTTGTTTGGGGTATTAAACAAAATATGCAAGCAGTAATCTTAGCAGCAGGTAAAGGGACAAGAATTTTTCCTTTCTCTACAAATAAGCCAAAACCTTTAGTAGAGGTTGCTAATAAACCAGTTCTCGAACATAATTTGGAACAGTTGTTAGGATTAGTTGACGAAATCATAATTATTGTAGGTTATAAAAAAGATATGATCATTGATAGGTTTGGAGATAATTATAAAGGAATAAAATTAACTTATGTTGTTCAAGAAAAGCAACTTGGCACGGGCCATGCGGTTTTAATGGCAAAGGACCACATTCACAGCAAATTTTTAGTAATTAATGGAGACGATTTATTTTCAAGAATAGATTTAGAAAGTATTTCCAAGTATGATTATTGTATCTTGGTTAAACATAAAGATAATCCTTCTGCATTTGGTGTTGTTAAAATTAAAGATGGTAAAGTGATAGACATTATTGAGAAACCTAAAGAGTTTATTTCTAATTTAGTTAATGTGGGTGTCTATTGTTTCACTCCAGAAATTTTTAGTGTTATTGAAAACTTAGAACCTTCTATTCGTGGAGAGTATGAAATCACGGATGCAGTTAAAGTTATTGCTAAAAAAGGAAATATGTTTTATGAAGAAGTTAAAGGATATTGGATCCCTGTTGGTTATCCTTGGCACATTTTAGAAGCTACAGAAATTTTACTTGATGAGAAAGAAGAAATTTCTATTAAAGGTAAATTAGGTGAGAATGTTATCATTGAAGGTACTGTTGACGTTGGTGAAGGTTCAATCATAGGAGATAATACTATTTTTAGGGGAAATGTTGTCATTGGTAAGGGTTGTGTTTTAGGAGAGAATTGTATTATTGAAGGTTTTTCTGCAATTAGTGATGGTACTAGAATCGGAAACAATGTAAAATTAGTAAATACTATTATTGGTGCCGGATGTCATCTTGAAGATGATTGTGAAGTAAGAGATTCTGTTATTGGGGATAAAGTTTGTTTAAGTAAAGGTGTAAAAGTGTCTAACCTTGGAAAAAAAAAAACGGTAACAGTTAATGGTAACGGTAAAGAACTTGATTCTGGTAGAAAAAATCTGGGTGCGTTTGTTGGAGACAGGTGTGAAGTTTGTAAAGAATTGCATGCTGGTGAGTGTATAGATAAAGATTGTTGATTATTTATCATATTTTTTTATCAGTTTAAAGGTTATTCTTGAATATAACTTTCCAAAAACCTTATATATTCTAATCATTTAATTCTAATTTAAAAAGAGGTTGAATTATGAAATCTAACTTTCATTTTAATTTTAAAGTTAAAGATATGAACATCGCTACTGGTGGAACCCTAATCGCAATTCTTAATTGGAAAGATGCAAAAGAGTTAGATTTACGTTCCGGAGATAGGGTTATTGTTAAAACCAGGAGTAAAGAACAAGTCTGTGTTTTAGACATCTCTGAGAGTAAATCTGCTGTTCCGAAAGGAAAGCTGGGCTTATTTGAAGAAGTATTAGATAAACTAAAAATAAAAAATAATCAAAATGTTAAATTAGGTTTTACCGGCAAACCAGAATCTGTAAAACATATTAGAGATAAGTTGCATGGTAGAAGATTAAATTATACGGAACTTTATCATATTATTGATGACATTACTCATGATCGATTAACTGATATTGAAAAAACTTATTTTGTTGCTGGAGGTTTTGTTCAAGGTTGGGACACCCAAGAAGTTGTTGATATGACTAGGGCAATCGTAAATACGGGAGATAAGTTAAATTTTCCGGGAATGACTTTAGACAAACACTGTATTGGTGGAGTTCCAGGAAACAGAACAACAATGATAGTAATTCCTATTATTTCCGCTGCTGGTTTTACAATTCCAAAAACTTCTAGTAGAGCAATTACAAGCCCAGCGGGTACAGCAGATACTATGGAATGTTTAGCAAAAGTTGAACTGCCAGAAAAAAGAATAAAAGAAATTGTAAAAAAAGTTGGTGTTTGTATGGTTCATGGTGGATCAATGAACCTTGCCCCTGCTGATGATAAAATTATTGAAGTTGAACACCCGTTATCAATTGATGCTGAAGGACAACTCCTTGCATCTGTAATGGCTAAAAAATTTTCAGTTAGTGCTAACCATGTATTAATTGATATCCCAATGGGAAAAAAAGTTAAAGTTAAGAATTGGAAACAGGCTAAACATTTAAAGAAAATGTTTGAGTTAATTGGTAAGAAACTTGGTATGAATGTTAAAGTTATCGTTACCGATGGTTCTGAACCAATTGGTCGTGGAATTGGTCCGTTATTGGAAGCAAACGATGTAATGGCAGTTTTAAATAACGATCCCTCTGCTCCAAGTGATTTGAAAAATAAAGCTTTACAAATGGCAGGAACACTTTTGGAAATGACTGGTAAATTTCGTAAAGGTAAAGGTTTGAAAGTTGCTCATGAAATCTTAGAAAATGGTAAGGCTTTAAAGAAAATGAATGAAATGATTAAAGCTCAAGGTAAAGCTAAACCCTGTTCTATTGGGAAATATACCCACCAAGTTAAATGTGGTAAGGTTGGTCGTGTAAAAGAAATTGATAATTTTATTATTTCAAAAATAGCTACTCATGCAGGTGCACCAGATAATAAAGGTGCCGGAATGATTCTTAACAAGAAATGTGGGGACATTGTTAGCAAAGGGAATTTACTTTATACTCTTTATGCAGAGAACGAATTTAAATTAAATTTGGCCAAAGAATTTGTTAAGAAGAATAATGGTTATTTGATAAAATAAAACTTATCAATATAAAATAGAATTAAATCAAACAAAATTAAATATTTTATTATTTTTCTTTTTTCTCTCCCTCAATCTCATCTTTTAAAACTTCAATAATTTTATCTTTTGTTTTAGCTTTCTTAATCTTTCTTGCAAGATTTTTTTCTTTAAAAGAATCTTTGATCCATAATGCAAATTCATTATGACGGTTCTGCACAAACTGGCTAAACTCATCTTCTTGCATGTCTTTCAATGCATGAAGTAAATCATTTTTATTTTTAAGAAGTGTTCCATCTTGTAATCGTAAGCAATTATCTCCAGTAAAATGAGTTCTTTTTAGAATTTTAGTGTTCGATATGATACTTAAAAACTTATTTAAAGAGATCATATAAAATACGATTACTAACACTATGATCAATATTAAATAGCTCCCTAACAATAATAGTTCATTTTGAAGAGCTCTAAAATTAGCGCTAAATAACATTGACTTTTTGAACAGTTCTGAACAGAGCATAAAAGGATTAAGCATTAACATTTTTCTAACAATTTCTGGGAATGATTCTAATGGTAAAATTAAATTTGATAAGAAAATAGATATACTGCCAATAGAAATTGAAGCAATTGTTGTACCTTCTTGTGTTTTAAAGACATAACCTAATAATATTCCAAGTAGGATGAAGAATAATAAACTTAAAACTAATATCACTAATGTTACATGATAATTGTTTAAAACTGGTATTTTAAGATAATAAAATGCCCCCAAGAAAATTAATCCTAATTGTGATGAGATCACTATCATATTTGTAATAATACTTGCAGTAATATGATAAACCTCACTAGTAGGTGTAGTAAATGTTCTAAAAAATGCTCTTGACTTTTTCTCAATTACTATTAATGTGCTCGAAAGCATTATTCCTACAAACAAAATTATTAATGTCACAAAGTATGGGAACATAAATGTTGACCTTTCAGATGTTGAAGATACGGAGTTTACTTTTATTGAAAAAGGGTTAATTATATTTGATGCAGAAGTTATTTCCAGTAAAGATATTTTATTTTCAATATTTTTTATTTTATCCTCCATTTCAACAATATTTTTTTTAATAATTCCCATTTCCGCATTAATGTTGTCAGCGAAGGTTTTAATGTCATAATCTCCTGCTGAACTAATAGTTTTATCAACATTACTTACAACACTTTCCAAAGCAGTATTTGCTTCTTCAATATCATCCGCTTCGGTATCTAATGCTGTATTAAGGGCGTTATAATTTGTTCTGACAGTACTGGTTCCACTTGGAACTTCTTCTAAATCTTCGACTGTATCTAAAAGACTATCTAAATTAGTTAATAATGTTTCAGTTTGATTTTTTAAACTAGTCATTGAAGATTCAATTTCACTATTATGTTGTTCAAAATTTTTCAATTCGTTTTTAGAACTTTCTAAATTTTTAGTTATTTCTTGACTGTTAGCATTAATTTTCTTAATATTTATTTCAGAACTAGTAACTTTCTCTTTTATTTCTTCTAACACTAATTTTTGTTTAGCAACTTCATTAGAAGTAAGATTAATTGTATCAATAAGTCCTTCTGTGAAACCTAAACTAATTTCATCGGTTTTAACAGTAATTGAAGACTTAACTGATGAAACTATTGACTCTACTAAATTTGTTCTAGTTTCATCTGCATAAAATTGTACCTCTTTAGTTTCATTACTATTATCTATAATAAAATTTGCAGGAAAAACAATACAAATATGTGTTGTTTGTAATTTTATTTCTTCTGTACATTGGTCAATCGTAGAATAATTAATCAGTTTATAATTTCCTAGTTCTAATTGTGAAATAAATTGTCCGGTCATACCCACCGTATCGGGAGCAACAATGCCTACATTAATTTGAAAATCTTCCGTGTTTGAAAGTGCAATACTAATCAAAGCTGTAATTAATAACGGCCCTAATAAAACTACAAAAGCAGAAGTTTTAGATCTAAGCAAAATCTTAAAGTTCTTTGATATTATTGTAAGTAACTTCATTTTATTTTACACTATATTTGTTTTTTGTTTCTTGAATTTTTTGATCAATCATTTCGATTTGTTCTTCACTAAGTTTACCATCAATCAATTTTTTTTCTTTTTGTTTCTTCTTTTCTTTCTTCTTCCCTTTATTCTTATTTAAATATTTTTTTTTGTTCTTTTTATTTTTTTTATCTTTCTTTTCTTTCTTTTCTTCTCCAATGACTGTTTTTCCTTTTCTGTTATCTCCCTCATGGATCATAATAAAAGCTCTATCTAAAGTAGGTTTAGTAATCTCTAAGTCATCTATCTGTTCTTTAAACTGTTCTGAAATCTGTAATAGTCTATGAGTAATTGCGGTTGGTTTTTGTGAATTTATAATCAATGCTTGGTTTTTGATTTCATAATCTAATGGGGTCTTAATTTCTTTAGTAAGTTCTTTAATTATTCTTTCATATTTGCCAGGGGTAGATTTAAAGAATATTTTTTCTTCTGGCGCGTTTTTCATCTTAATTTCATCAGGCATTCCAATAGCAGCAACATGTCCATCCTTTAATATTAATACTCTATCACAGAAATTGTCTAAGTAAGCTATATGGTGGCTAGCAATAATTATGGTTGTGCCACGCTGATTAATTATCTTAAGCAGGTTCCATATTTTTTTAGCATTGATTGCATCAAGGTCAGCAGTTGGTTCATCTAATATTAATACTTCTGGGTCATGTATTAAAGAACAAGCAATATCTAACCGTCTTTGCATCCCCCCAGAAAGTTCTTTAGCAATTACGTGTTGGGATTGAGTAAGCCCAATAAGATTTAGAAGATATCCAGTATTTGATTTTATTGACCTTCCTGAAAGGTTGTAAAGTGAACCAAAATAATTTAAATTTTCTTTGATTGTAAGATTTTGGTAAAAACTAGGGTCTTGAGGAGCAAAACCATAAGCTTTTTTCATGTCATTACTTGACTTATAAATAGATCTGAACGATTTATCATCTCCCTCATTAAGCACTTTAATATTTCTAAACTTAATGTCGCCTTTTTCTGCTTTAATAAACCCTACTAAAGCAGTTAATAATGTTGTTTTTCCACAACCAGAAGAACCAATTATTCCAAATATTTCACCTTGATTAATTTCAAAGCTAATATCATTAAGAATAAACTTGTGTCCAAATATCTTTGAAAAGTGTTCAATTTTATATATCGGTGCATTACTTTTTTTCATTTCAATTACTTAAATTATCTTATTACTTTTAAAAAGATTGGACTACTTTTTAGTAGTTCTATGGATTTATGCCCGTACTTCCAAATCCCCCTGTTCCTCTATCTGTGTTATCTAATTCTTCAACCTCAACAATTTCTCTTTGTTCTACAGGTTGAATTAGCATTTGGGCAATTTTTTTATTCTTTTCAATAAGATACGTTTCATTAGAAAGATTATGGAATAAGATTTTAATTTCTCCCCTATATCCTGAATCAATAACTCCTGCCATTGTTTTAACACCATGTTTAGTAGCAATTCCTGATTTATCCCAAATTAAACCAACATAACCTTTTGGAATGGCTATTGAAATCCCTGTATTAATTAATTTTCTTTCGTTTGGTAAAATTTGTGTATCTTGGTTAGAATAAAAGTCCATGCCTGCATCATCTGCTTTAGCATATTTTGGTAAGATTGCATCTTCACTTAACTTTTTCACTTTAATCAATTTTATCACCCACTCATTTTTCGTTATTTTGATTAAATCAGTTAAAATTAATATGATTAAAACTTACGACAAAAAATTAAAAAACCGGTGTGGCCTAACATTTGAAACTCGGGTCGCATAATTTTATCTTCAATTTTCCATTTCCTTTCAATTAGTTCAATAATCTCTGTAACTTTAATTCTGCTTCTTTTAGTACACTCAATAAACATTTTTGCTTGATTTAAGTTAGGCAAGTATACTACTAAATGTGCCCCTTGTTTAAGGGAGGTTTCTGCGTGTTCAATTACTTGCCAAGGTTCTGGTAAGTCTAATGTGATTAAATCAAGATCACTTTCATTTATTCCCTGATAAATATTTTCTTGTTTAAGGTTTAAATTACTCACTCCAAACATTTTAACATTTTTAGCAATTACATCATAATGTTCAGGATTAATCTCATAAACTGTAATCTCTTTACAGAGATTAGCTAAAGATAAACATAAAGAACCCGAACCACCACCAGCATCAACAATTTTTGAATTCTTATTAATGCCAGTTTTAGCAATAACAAATCCAATATCTTTCTGTAACATTATTTGTGGTCCTCTCTCTAAAGTTTCCCACAAATCTGGAAAGGTAGGATTGATTACATTAAATATTTTATTTTTATCTGTTTTAACTTCATTTTTCTTGAATTTATCGTTTTTTATAGTGCCAAAAGGTGTATGGAAATCTTCATCTAAATCTTTAATGTAGAACTTTTTACCTGTTTTTTGTTCAATTAATATCTTCTTAATGTTTCTCATATCTTAAGTTTATTATTAGATTTCATTTAAATAACTTCTGATTGTTTTTAATTAAAATTTAAAATAAATAAAAAGTAATGTAAAAATAGAAATAAAAAAGAAAGTTATTCTTTTACATTTCTCCTTACTTTCTTACGTTTACTCTTCTTGAACATTACCGCCAACAATAATATCCCTGCAAACAACACTAATACTAATAATATTGCCAATAATCCCAGGTAAAATTCACCTTCTCTAAATGAGGATTTAACTTTCACAACAGCACTCTGCTGGCTTTTAGCTTGTAAACTTTGTTGTAAAGCTAATTGTGTTTGAAGTGTTAAATCATCTTCTGCGTAAGTGTTTTGCTGATCCTCGGTTTGTTGAACATACTCGCAGTTGTTTATTTCTAAACTAACTGAATCTGTTTCCTTTTCATCTCCATTATCATAAACAACTTCAATGTCAATTTTATAGGTTCCAGCATCAGCGTCAACAATGAAATCATTCAAGTAAAACTTAACATTGTCATTATTACTGCTGCTTGAATATTTCTTCAAATCACTGATAGTTTTAGTTTCGTCAATTCCAAGCTGGCTATTGTAAATGTTAACTTCAACATCATCTTGGTTTTTAGTTCCAACATTCTTCACATCAACGCCTATGGCTGCTTGTCGATCACATTTGACCATATTTGGAGTTAAAGAAACATCTTCAATGATTAATTTGTGTTTTACTCTATCCACAGAAATTTCAATTTCTTCAACAATCTCATGGTCACTATTATCATCAGCATCACCCTCAATTGTGATTACAACAATATACTTGTCTTCGTCAACATTTTCATTACTTAAATCAAAAGTAATATCAAACGTTTCTTTTTCTCCTGCGTCAATAGTTTGGTCATCAGCATCTTCATCTAAATCATCGCCATCAACATCTTGGATTTCAACGTTTACTGAAACGTCCATATCCTCTTGATAATTGTTTCTAATCTCAATAGTGATTTCGTTATCTTCATCTAAGACTAATTCTCCATCATTGTCACCATTAATTTCAATGTCAACAATTTCTAACATTGATTTTGGATTTAAATAAACGCTAATAGTTTTTTCCAAAGTACCATTACTATGGCTTCCACTGATTTTTATTTCTCCAATTTTATGTTTGCCAGAACTTTCATCTTCAGGAGTTGTTATAATTAATGTTCCTGTTGTTGAACTTTCTGCCGCTAAACTGTTAGCTAAACTTACTGAAGCAGCATACTTACTATTAACATTGATTAGTTCTGCTTGCAAGTTTGTAATAGTATCAACAGTTCCTGTATTCTCAACAGTGAAGTTAACATTAATTGTTTCACTACGATTAATGCTCTCAATGTTAATCTCGGCTGGAACAGTCAATTCTGCAGGAACAGTTTCAAAAACAGCATAAGTTGAAAATCCACTAACATTAAACACAATATTGCTACCAACTAATTCTGCTTGAATAGTAGTTTTAGTTTTTATATCTGCTTTATCTGTAGTAAACCATTGATATTTTTTAACAATTGGTTTAAGTATTCCTGTGTTGTATAAAGTTACAGTTGCAGGTTTGTTTAGTCCTGGAACTTTGCTACTATCAATTGTAATTAACCCATTACTTATTGACATAACTTCATCCAAATCAACAATGCCACTTAAATCTGTATCTTGGTTAAATCTTATTTTTCCGTGACTATTCTCAGCAGTAAATTCAGAGAATAATTTTAACTGTTGTTGTGTTACTTGTGGTGGGATGTTTGTACTCATTTTTTCAGCTTTTGGATTATTAATTACTGTAATTGTCCAAGAAACTGAATCGATTTCTTCATTATTAACTTCGTTAACTAATGAAGCTTTAACATCGTATGTTCCCACTTCTTTGTTAAATATGTAAGTGTTACCTTGCATTAAAGCTACAGTCCAAAGTTCTTGGCCAGATTCTTTAACATCCCATTTTACTTTAACATCCATGTTGTCGGGATTGTTAATAGTAACATTCAGAGGATGATCTGTACTTCCAAGATAAGTTAAAGAAGTTTCTGCAGGATAACTATTCTTAATTGATGCTACATCAATATCATCATTACTAATTTTGATATAAGCTAATTTAGTAGTTTGATTAATACTATCACTTACAGTCAAATTAAAACTATATACACCTGTTGGTTCATCTTCAGTGTTCCAAGAGTTATCTGTCGGTGTGATAATGAACTTCCCTTCAACATTAGTAATACTGGCAATATGTTCAGAATCTTCTGAAAAAGATAATTCACTTAACTCATTGTCAACATCACTAGCAACATAAGAGGTATCAACCTCATAAGTTGAGTTTTCTTTAAAGTTAAATTGAGAATCTTCAATTATTGGTGCATCATTTGCTCCAGTTAAAGTGATTGTAAATATTTCTTCTCTATCCGTAGTATAACCAGAAGAGAGAGTAACATTTAATTCTGTGGTATTTGATTGACCAGGTTTCATCTCTTGAGCAAGAGCTTTGATATCTTTACAAGTTAAATATCCTTCAACAGAAACATCACAGTAAACAAGTTCTGTTTTTGATCCACCAGGAGTGTTATCGGTAAATGCTACTGTCTCATCTTCATTAACCAAATAGTCATTTAAATCTAATAAAATCCCATTTTCATCATCATCTTCACTCATCGTTAAGTTTACTGCAGGAATGTTTAAACAACCATTTTTATTAACTTTAAAAGTGTAAACATTAATGTCTGTTCCAGAATTGTAAGATAATTCTACTGTTATGGTATGTTCTCCAATTGGCAATTCAAATGTATTAAAAGTTGCTATTACTTCTTTATGGTCGTTTGGTGTGATTGTTCCAATATTTAAATAACTACCAGTTTCATCATAAGAATTGTAAAGTACAGTTTCATCTTGCGTTTTAATTTCTATTACAATATCGTCTTCATCAAAGTTTCCACCATTTACAAATTCAATATTTGCAACGATTGTTTCATCGCAGTATAAATTATTCATAGCTTCATCTTTGATTTCAACACCTTGTAAATTTACACCTTCCTCATAATTTGGAGATACTTCTAAATTGAATGTAAATAAATCTTCTTTACTTAGATCATCTCCTGCATAAATCCCTTCAACCATTAAGTCAACTATATAAGTTCCAGGTTCAACATTAAATGGAATTAGTTCAGTTAGAGTAATAGTGTCAGTAATGTCTTTACTATCTAACTTTGCTAAGTAATGTGTTTCATTTAATTTTAAAATATCGTTGCTTTCTGACCACACATCTACACCATGAATTTTTTCTGTTAATTCGTTTTTTAATTTGAATTCAATATTTAATGTATCAAAAGGACTAATCTTTAAAGTTTCTCCAGCTTTAGTAATTTCTTTGATTCCAGAAGATATCTTTACATCTTCAAATTCTATTGTTGGAAAAACAGTAATTGTGAATTTGTCTTCAAGTTCCGAGTAAACTTTTTCACTATCTTCATTATCATCAACTTCTTCCAACATTTTATTTAGTTCAGTCAATTTTAATGTAAGTTCTGTGTTCCCGTAATCATTTAAATTCATAACATTACAATAAAATTCACCGGTGTCTGAATCAAAATCACAATCTGAAAGTTCTGGGTTTATATTATCAACTACTTCTAAATCAAACTGATAAAGTTCAGGGTGGTCTTCAATTAAGTAATCCACTAAATCAATTGTAACTTGTTCAAATTCTACCCCTTTATGTGTCTGGAAATTTTCTTCTAAAGCTGTAACGTTAAAACATTCATCTTTGATGTTAACTTTAATTTCTTCATAATCAGAAACAAATCCTTCAATGTATGGGCTTACTGCATAAACATAAATTGTATGTTCTCCTAAACCAAGCTCTTTAACATTTAATGGTATTCCTATAACACCTTCTTCTCCTATAGTAAGTTCATCATCACCAGTATAACTAAACAAAAAATCTGGGTCTATATTATTTTCCCAATCAAATTCTAATTCTCCAGCACCTAATCCCACGCTTGTAGCTAATTTATTAGCAACATAAAATTCAGGGATAATATTTTCTGTTCCACTATTTTTAACATCAATAATTAATTCTGTTACTCTTGTACATGTTAAGTTTTGATCTTCTATTTCTAAATTAGTTATCATTAAATCTTGTTCTAACTGGATTACTTGAAAATCAATTTCTTTTTCTGATAGATAATCTTCAAACAATCCTCCTGATGCACTGATTTTTAATGTAAAATCTCCTAAAGTGTCAGCAATAAAATTAATCTCTTCTGCTTGAACTTCTTCACCAGCGGATAAAGCCCAATAATAATCATAATAGTCATCAGTTAATTGACTTGGTGTACTCTCAAGCACAATATTGGCCATTAATGAATCAAGGTTATTTTTCACTTTAAAATTTACTGTAATCTCATCTCCTGGAGTGAAATTAATTGGATTTTCTCCCAATTCTTTAACGATTTCATTAATAGTAATAGAAAGAGAATTGTCTAACACTTCCAAAGCAGGATGGACAGTCAAATTGTATTCCTGAGGTTCAGAAAATTCACCAGTAATTTCATTAAGAGCAGTCACTTCAAATGTGGTTTTTCCAACATCTCCGGATAATGGTGTTCCAGTTAAGATTAAACTTTCTGGGGGATTATTTTCTAACCATATCTGTAAGTTCTCATATTTCCCTTTTAGAATAGCATCTGGATTTTCAGTATCAGAAGCACTAATAGTATGACTGAACGATTTTTCTTCATAAGCATGCAAATTAAATGGTTCGTTAATATTAATTGCTGCTAAAGCAGAACTAGCAGTAAATAAAACTGCTAAAACAAAAATAATTGCGATGATAATTTGGTTTTTTTTCATTTTAAGTGATAACCTCTCGTTTAATCTTAACTCAAACAATCTATCACCAAAAACAAAAATCCCCCGGGAGCAAGCCCCTAGGTATACTAAAAAATCATGAAAAGATTTTTGGTATCCCAGAAATTCAAAATTAATTTCTCAGGATTTTTAATCTCATAAAAACATTTAATGTTTTTAGGATGCAAAAGTGATATTCTTCACTTTTTGCATTGTTTAATTCAACACATTGAATTAAACAAAAAACATCTATTTTCTCTTGTTTTGAATGTTTAATTTATTTTTATTTTAACAAGACTACAAAAAATGTAATCACCATTGCTAAAACTAAAACAATTCCAATAACTATAATCGCCACTAGGTAATCCTCTTGAGTGTACGGATCTTCTACTGTTTTAACGATATCTGATGTTGATACTTGTGTATCACCAGCTCCATTATTTCCACTATTACTTCCACCCGTTGTAGTAGTTTGTCCTGCGTCCTCTTTAGTTTTATTCTCTTCAGGTGTTGGTTCAACTTTCTTTACAACTTCAGGTTCTGGGGGAGTGTCCACTTTACACTTTTGGAAATCTAAAGTTATCCTTCTGAAATCGCTGTTTTTGTCGTTGTTATAATAAGTGTTAATGTCTAAGTAATATTTCTTTTCTTTGATATCTTCCAATGGAAATGTAAAAGTTTCTGAATAAGTATTATCACTATCATCATATTGTTCTAAAACAATATCTTTCATATTCTCGTTTATGTCTAATTCCTGATTAAAAATAGAATATGCAGCATATTTTTGATCATCTGATCCTAAATTTTTAATCTGGAAGTCTAAACTCAATTCATCTAAACAAGTGCTTAATTCATTAGGGGTTACTTCCGCTTTAATTATCCTTAGATCATCATCAACAATGCCTGTTTCAAACGTTATTACTTTTACAACTTTATGTTTAGAACTTTTATCATCTTTTCCTTCTAAAGTGAATTCAATATCATAACTTTTAGCTTTTTCTTCATCAGAAATATTAAATCTTATTTCTACTGTAGAATCACTTTCTTCACCGTCAAGGTTTTCCAAATCATATTTGTCATCAATATCGTCTTCAGTAAGCTTGCTACTACTAAGATCAACATTAATTTCAATATCTTTGATTTTGTGTTCATCATAATCATTATCAAAAAGGTTTTCTACAGTGAATGAAATCACAAATTCTGATCCAATACGAACTTTTTCACTTAAATCTAATTCTTCATCTTCTTTGTTCAAAGTGTCAGATTCTGTACTACCATCTTCATTGTAATAATCAATCTCAATTTCGTCAAACACTAACATTGATGGGGTGTTTTGAATTAAATCAACAGAACCTAGTTCTGAATTGTCATCTGCGGATTTAATAACTATATTTCCAATATTTGTTTCTCCGGAATCTTGTTCATGGGGGATAGTTAGGGTAAGTTTTGTGGTTGCATTTTTACCAGGTTCTATAGTCATTTCTTCAGAGCCTGTTGCATAATCTTCTGGTAAACCAGTCGCTGTAACAATTATTGTTTCGTTTGTTAATCCATCATTATGAACTGTGATTGTATTAGTAGTTGCTGAAATATTTACTTGATCTTCATCAGTAAATTTTTCATAATCTGCTTCAATCATTATTGAATCTTCTACAATATTAACTGCTGCTGAAGCAAGATTAGCAAATAACAGAATTGTTAAAATCCCTATCAATATTTTTAGTTTAATTTTACCCACCCCACGAGTTTTCTATTAATGAGTAGTACTTGTTTTAAAAGATTTATATCCTGTAGTATACACTTAGGTGGTTGCTTATATATAAAAGTAAGGGTAAAAATTATTTATTTCCCATATAAAAGAACTTTTCTATAGAAACATCATTCTCATTATAATTTCCAGAACGAGGATGATTACTAGTTTCTGCTTGAACTTGTTGGGGGGATCTAGTTTGTTGTTGGTTTTGTTCTTGTGAATTTGTCACTTCACTTACAACTGGCTGTCTTGTTTGAGTTTTACAATTTAAGATTTGGCCTTTTAACATAACTATTTCTCTTTCTAAATTATCCACTTTTTCTTGAAATTCTTTGATTTTTTTAACTAAAAAATTACTGTTTCTTTCTAAAATCTCGCTTACTTTTTCTTGACTAAGCTCTGATTTGTTTTCTTTTGGAACATTTTCGTTTTTAATTTCTTGCATAGTTTCTCTGATTTGATTATAATCTTCTGAATCTCTTTCATTGAATACTTTTTCTGCTTGAGAAATAGCATCTTCACGGTCTTTTGCTAAACCTTGTTGCATTAAATCTAAAGCAAGATTGTTAATTTTTTGAATTCTCTCTATGTCCATCGTTTTTACCTCATTTGATAATGTAGAAATTAAAGTTATCTTTATTATAATGTTTTCTATACTAGAGAAACTATTATTGAAAATTATCTGTGTTTTTTAATTACTTACTTAAGGCAGGACATACTAATGGGATTTTAAACGGAATGATTCCTTTTGTTCCCAAAAATATTAGAATTAATGAACCAACTAAACCTACTCCAAAACCAACCATAAAATATTGAAATTCAATAAGTCCCAGTTGAGCTCTCTTATTTTTACTGAATAAAGCAGCCCCACAGACAATTGGAACCTTAAATGGGATTATTTTTTTAGTGCCTAAGAAAGTTAATATTGAACCACCAATTAATCCTATTCCAAACCCAGCCATAAAATACTGGAATTCAATTAAACCTAATTGCCCTCTTTTTGAAATTTTTCTCATTTTAATTATTTAAATTTATAAAAGATACTAAAATCGAAGATTTCCCATACCTCTTTTTTTAATGTTAGAAAGTATTTATTTAACTATATATAAATGTTTTGGATATTCTTAAAAGGGATTGTTTTATCCTACTTGAGCGTAAAATTAGAAAGCTTTATATACTGGTGATTACAAGTGATATTTAAATCTATTGGATATGATAATAAAGGTGATTCTTGTTTAACTTACCCATGGAGGTTAAAAATGATCCGTAAAAGTATTAAAGAGTGCCCAGAATGCGCAAGTCGTAATATTTATCGTGACAGTGAAAAAGGGGAAACCATTTGTAGAGATTGCGGTTTAGTTATTGAAGATCGTATGGTCGATTTTTCTCAAGAATGGAGAGAATTTGATGATGATAGTACTAGTAAACGAAGAACTGGTGCACCAAGTTCACAAACTCAGTTTGATCAAGGTTTAGGAACTGAAGTAGGAACAACTTCAGACTTTTACAAATTAGGTTCAGATCGAGAAAGGGACAAATTTTTCCGTTTAAGAAAATGGAATATTAGAATTAGTACCGCTATTGAACGTAACTTAAAAGTTGCTTTGGCTGAACTTAAGAGAGTTAGTTCATTTTTAAAATTACCTAAATCTGTTGAAGAAGAAGCTGCAAGAATTTATCGGTTAGCTGTTCAGAAAGGATTAGTTCGTGGAAGATCCATGGAATCAGTTGTTGCTGGTGCTTTATATGCTGCTTGTAGAAGGCATGAAGTTCCTAGAACATTAGATGAAATGGGTGAAGCTTCTGGAATCGAAAAGAAAGAAATTGGCCGAACTTACAGATTTGTAACAAGAGAACTAGAAATTAGTATCAAACCTAGTAATCCTGCAGATTACATCCCACGGTTCGCTTCTGCTTTGAAACTAAGCCCAGAAACACAAAGTAAATCTGTTGAAATCTTAGAAATGGCTCGAGATATTGAGTTAACTTCTGGAAGAGGACCAACTGGAATTGCTGCAGCTGCACTTTATGTTGCTTCGTTGATTCATGGTGAGAAAAGGACTCAGAGAGAAGTTGCTGATGTTGCTGGTGTAACTGAAGTTACTATTCGAAATCGGTATAAAGAACTGATTAAGAAGTTGAAGTTAACTAAAGAAGTTGAGAAGAGCAAGAAGAAGTAAGTTCTTTTTTATTATTTATTTTTTGGTTGTTAGATGTTCTGGATAGATAATGGCACAAGAGAATATTAAAGATGTTTTAGCTTTGGAAGAACTTTTCATTCCTCTTAATGATACTTATTTAGTTTTAGATCGGAAAAGAATTAAACGAAGTCATCGCAAAACATTAGGTCAAACATTACCAAATGCTGAAAGTGACATTAACAGATTAAAACTTTATGCCGCAAGATTGGCAATTGCTAACGAAGAACCAGAAATTCTTAATTTTTACATTACCATTACTTTAGGCTATTTAGAGGAAGCAGAAAAAGTTTTATTGAGGTATAGAGAGAAGTAAGATGGAAGATTATTACAAAAAGAAAGGGGTAAGTTGTTATACGCATTGAGTCAAATATCGGAAAAGAATAAATAAGACTTAATTATTCAAACTAAAAATGAATATCTCCCCAGAACAAAAACAGCAAATTGAAGAACAAAAGAAACAATGTGTATTTTGTAAATTAATCTCTGGTGAGATGGAAGCAAAGACAGTTTTTGAAGATGATAAAACTATTTCTATGGTTGATATTCACCCAGCAATTAAAGGACATATTACTTTCATGCCAAAAGAACATTATCCAATTGTTCCATACATGCCACAGGAGGAGTTTAAACATTTGTTTGGATTAGTTCCAGGGATTTGTAAATCAGTTAAGGATGCAATGATTATGACTGGAGTAAATGTTTTTATTGCTTCTGGTGGAGTTGCTGGTCAACAAGCTTCCCATTTCTTGATGCATATCTTTCCTAGAGAAAGAGGAGATGGTTTCTTTAACTTTTTATGGAAAGGAAAAGAAACTTTAGAAGAAGATAAACTTAAAATTTTACAAAATAATTTTCCAATCATGATGCAGAATCATTTTAAAAGAAATCCAATGTCTTGGCATACTGGAACTGGAGAAATGGTTAGTTACTTACAAGATGTTTATACAAATGAAACCATTCTATATGAAGATGAACAAGTCTTAGTAGTCATGCCAAAAAAAAGTGTTACTAAAAGCCACATTGAAGTTTTTAGTAAAGTTGAAGAAAAACTTATTGAGAATTTGTCTATTGAAGAATCATTTCATTTATTTTCAACTGCATCATTGGCAGCAACTTTAGTTTTCGAAGGTTTAGGTGTCCATGGAACAAACATTATTTTGAAGTCTGGTGATAGTGATGATAATCCAAATGGAAGATTGTGTGTAAATATTCTTCCAAGAATGCCAGATGATGATTTAAACAAATCTTTATTGTGGGAACCCAAACAACCTAGTTACGATTTAGGTGGTGTTCAATCTAGGATTAAAGATCAGGCTTGGAAAGTAAAGTATCAAGAAAAAGAGAAGAAAGAAGAAACTTTAATTGTTAAGCCGGAAGTAACTAAGATTGGTTCTAAAGAAGTAAAGCCAGTTAATTCTGAAGATGAAATTAAGATGGCGATAGAACAAATTAAAAATTAAATATTCTAAATAGCTTATTAACTAACCAATAACTTTATAAATAATTGTGCGTTAGTGCATTATGTTAACAACAAGCATTAATGCACTAATGAGTAAAACAAAAAAAGAGCAGGTAATAGAACTTCTAAAGAAAGACACAGATGGTTTTACAATTATAGAGATAGCTAAAGCTCTAAAAATTTCTCGAAATACTGTTCCAGTAGTACTTGCAGAACTTAAAGGGGAGGGAAAGATTCGTATTCGGCCTGTTGGAAAAGCTAAATTACATTATTGGAAAAAATGAAAAAAAATACAATTGCAGGAATTGTACTTTTATCGGTTGTAATTATTTTAGCTTTGTCTATTTCTCAAACTGAAAATACTATCACAGGAGCAGTAATAGGGATTCCGGAGATTGAACAATTAAGCATCATGCCCGATGATTTATTGGTAAATGAAACTAATAATTTTAACATCACTTTGCCGGAGGAAGAACTAATTATGAATGAAAGTATAAATCTCACACCAGAAGATGTTTTAATTATTAATGAAACTCCAATAGAAGATATAACAGAAGAATTAATTTTAGAGACCAATGAAACAATAGATAACAATAAAGAAAATGTAACCCTTCAATTACCTGTTGAAGAACCAGATGAAGAAATAATTGAACAACCAATCGATGATGAAATTACTTGGGAATTAACAGTTGATTTGCCCATTGGAAATATTTCTGAGGAAATTGTTGAACTACCTGTAGAAGAACTTTTGATTATTAATGAAACCACTGAATTAAATGAAACTATTGAATTAAATGAAACCATTGAACTAAATGAAACTATTGAACTAAATGAAACTATTGAACTAAATGAAACCATTGAAAATAATACTCTTATGATAATGGATAATTTAGTTATTATGGCAGATTCAACTAATCCCTTAATCAATTTCATTTCTCCAACTCCATCAAATGGATTTTCACAATTGGCAACCAATGTGGAAGTTAATGTGTCTATAATTGAGGCCAATTTAAGTTCTGTGATATATAATTGGAATGGAACAAATTACACTTACTATAATGATAGTTTAGTGTTGATGTATAATTTTGATAATGTTTCTGCTTTAGGAGAAAATGATACTTACGCATTTGATGTTTCTGGAAACAACAATAATGGTACTGGGATTAATGGGGCAAGTCATTTATCTTCTGGAAAATACAATGGGGCGTTTGATTTTGATGGGAGTGATGATGAGGTAACGGTATCTACAACATTTGGAATAGGCACAACAAATTTTTCTATTTCAACCTGGGTTAATTTGGATTCTGCTTCTGAAGGTGGTGCTTTTGTAAAGGTTGGTGGCATTTCTCCAAATGTTGGGTTTGCAATAGGTACGGGTGCTACAAATTTTGATGACACTGGAAATGATTTGATTCTTCTTTATGAGGGGATAAGATGGATTGATACAAATGATCTTATTGGGATGGGTTGGCACCATGTAGCAATGAGTATTGATGGCAGCGGATATCCTACGGCTTTTATTGATGGGATAGAAACATACAGCGATTCTACCGGGTCGGGATCTGCACCTCAACAAAGCATAACTTACATTGGGGGGTATACTGGGTCTGGTGCTGAGAATAGACACGCGGATGTTACTTTAGATGAAGTGAGAATTTGGAATAGGAGTTTATCAGCAGAAGATGTTTACCAGCAATATGCTTCTAATTTAAACAAATTTAATTCTACACAATGGTATCTATATGTTAACCAAAGTAAGAATGCTACGACTGGATTGGATAATGCGACTTATACTTATCAAGTTTTTGCTACTGATAGTTCTGCAAATACCAACTCTACTGAACAGAGAACTATTACCATTGGCTCAACAACAACATTTCCACAAATAAGTTTTATCAATAATACTCCTGCTAACGGAACTAGTACAACAAACACTTCGGTTGAAATCAATGTTTCTATGATTGAGTCAAACTTAAGTTCTTTAATCTATAATTGGAATAAAACTAATTTCACAATATATAATGATTCATTAGTATTGATGTACAATTTTGATAATGTTTCTTCTTTAGGTGAAAATGATACTTACGTTGTTGACATGGGTAACAATGGAAATAATGGAACTACTATTGATGGCCCTATTTTCAATAATACTGGCAAATATGGTGGGGCATTTGAGTTTGATGGGGTAAATGATTATATTAATACCTCTTATTATGGAGAGACTAGGACTTTATCTTTTTGGTTTAAGACAAACGACTTTGATACAATGAAAGGTATGTTTGGGCAAAGATATGATTCGGCTGAAGAATCAGGAAATTGGCAAATGCATTGGGATAATGATGCCCCTAATACTAAATTAAGAATTTATACATATGATTCAGGTGTTAGTGGTGGAGATATGGTTACCACTACTACTTTTGATACAGATAAATGGTATCATATTGTTGTTACCTCAGAAGTTAGTGATATGAAATATTATGTGAATGGTGTTTTTGATAGTAATTATTCATGGATGGATATTGTTCTTGGAGGAGGAGGTAATGATGATAATCTTGTTATTGGGGGAAGTTTTGGGAATGCTGTTCTTTACCCTTTTAATGGAACGCTTGACGAAGTAAGAGTTTGGAATAGAAGTTTGTCGGCTGCAGAAGTTTATCAACAGTATGTTTCTAACTTGAATAAATTCAATTCTACACAATGGTATCTTTATGTTAATCAGAGCAAGAACGCAACTACTGGTTTGGATTTAGGCAATTATACTTATCAAGCTTTTGCTATAGATAATAACTCGAATTTAGGGTCTACAAAAGAAAGAAGTATTGAGATCAGTTCTGTAGCTGCTCAAGTAGTTTCAAGCATTTCTTTAACTACCATTTACCCCACTACAAACATCAATGTTACTCAGCATCAATGGTTTAACGTTACTGTTAATGTTAGTTGTAGTAATGCAAATTGTGGAGAAGTTAATGTTAGCTTAGATCCGGCAAGTACTACGGAATATAATTTTACTACTTGTGGTGCTACTGGGGTGTCTGGACCTTCTCAAGCAAATTGTGTGACAAATTATTCTGGAACAACACTGGAAGGATTAGTGAATGTAAGTGGAGGAATTCAAAATTGGACTGTACCTACAACGGGAACTTATACTATAAAAGCTTTAGGAGCTGCGGGAGTTCAAGGAGGGTCTGCAAGTGGAAGTGGCGCTTATGGAGCCCAGATAGAAGGTACATTTGTTTTAACTGCGGGGACAAATATTAGTATTTTAGTTGGACAAGCAGGATCAAGAGACGGAACTTATGGTGGCGGTGGCGGCGGTGGAACTTATGTTATTGACTCTACTAATAATGATATTTTAGTTATTGCTGCCGGTGGTGGTGGTGCAAGTATTCGGTCTTCAACTTATACTAATGGAAGAAATGCCACAGCTAATATTACTGGTACTTATGGTTCGATTGATAGTACTTTAGATTATGCTGCTCCTGGAACAAGTGGTAGTGGTGGTGCTTCATCAGGCACTGCTCCGGGTGGTGCTGGTGGAGGTTATAGTGGTAATGGCGTTGGTACTGGTTCCGGTTTATCTTATTTGAATGGTGGAACTGGCGGTTCTGCTAATCCTGGAAGCTCTGTCGGCGGATTTGGCGGAGGAGGAGATGGTTATGGTGGCGGCGGTGCTGGTGGTGGCTACAATGGTGGTGGTGCTGGAGGTTATAGTAGTAATGGTGGAGGCGGCGGTGGCGGCGGCTCTGTCAACAATGGAACCACTCAGAATAATACTGCTGGATTAGGTACCGGTGCCGGACTGGTTATGGTTACTTTTACAGATACTGGCGTTAAATCAGGACTAATTTCAACAAACACTTCAGCTACTCCATTTTATACCAACACAACCAATCCTTGGAATGTTTCTTTAAATCAAGGAGAATCACAAGTAATCACTTGGTGGGTTAATGCTACTGGTACTGTAGATACGGTACATGAATTTTTTGCTTATGCTAATCAAACTTCTAATCTGAGCGTAAGTAACATTACTTCAGTATGGAATGTTACCATCAAAGATACAACTCTTCCAAGTGTAAACATTGTCTATCCTACTAACACTACTTATGATGTTGTTATTACTGAAATTAACTATACTTATTCTGATACTAATGTTGGAGATTGTTGGTATTCTGTTGATAATGGAACCACTAATAGTTCTGCGGTTTCTGCAGGAATTAATTTTACTGGATTGAGTAGTTCGGGAGGAAACAACACTTGGATAATATATTGTAATGACAGTTCTGGAAACCTTGCTTCTGCCAATATTAATTTTACTAGTTCTGTGCCAGTAGTTTCCTTAACTTTAATCACACCACCTTCAAGTATTAACGCAACTCAAAATGAAACTTTTTTAGTTTCGGCAACAGTTAGCTGTTCAAACAATGATTGTGGTGAGGTGAATGTTAGCTTAGATCCGGCTAGTTCTACAATTTATAATTTTACTACTTGTGGGAAGACCGGTTTTCAGGGCCCTTCTCAGGATAACTGTACTACTGCATATACTGGAACAACTTTAGCCGGATTGGTAAACGTTTCTGGAACTGGAATTCAAAATTGGACTGTTCCGACAACAGGAACTTATACCATCGAAGCTTATGGTGCTGAAGGAAGTTATGCTTGGTTGGTTAGTACTTCAACTGAAAATCCCGGGGGTCAAGGTGCGTACACAAAAGGAGATTTTTCTTTAACTGCAGGTGATGTTATTCAGATAGTTGTTGGTCAACGTGGAGTACACAATCCTACTGCTAGTAGAGCTGGTGGTGGTGGTGGAGGAACTTTTGTAGTGGATGAAAACTATCTCCCTTTAATTATCGCTGGTGGTGGCGGTGGCGGTGGACAATATGCAACTGGAGCTGCAGCAAATGGACAAAATGGCACTTCAGGTGGTGCGGGTACTCGATCTGGTGGCGGAGCTGGAGGGACGAATGGAAGTGGAGGTACCTCCGTGAATTATGGTGGTGGTGGAGCTGGTTGGAATGGTTGGGGTACAACTTCCTCAAATGGAAAACCTGGGCAAAACTTCACTTCTGGCGCGCTAGGGGGGTATGCTTATGGTGGAAGTTCCGCAATATATGATACTGATTTAGTGGGTCAGAGTAATGGTAAGAATGGAGGTTTTGGAGGTGGAGCTGGTTCTTATGCTGGTGCTGGTGGCGGCGGTGGTTACTCTGGCGGCGGCGGTGGTGGATGGTCCAATTCTGGAGACGGCGGTGGTGGTGGTTCTTATAACAATGGGACAAATCAAAATAACACTGCAGGAGTAAATGTTGGACATGGTTTTGTAATTATAACACTTTCAGGATCAGTTAAATCAGGGCTGGTTTCTATGAATACATCAGCAACACCATTTTATACAACAATACAGAATCCTTACAATGTCTCATTAAATGATGGAGAATCAGAAACTATTACTTGGACGGTTAACTCTACTGGAAGTCTCGATACTACTCATGAATTTTATGTTTATGCTAATTGGAGTTCTGATAAATCAATCAGCAATGAAACAACTCATTGGAATGTAACTATCGTGAATTTCTCAGTTAGTCCAATTAGTATTGTTTATCCTTCTAGTGGAAATCATATTACTAATGTTAGTAAAATAAATTATACTTTTCAAGCAGGTTATGGTTTAGATCAATGTTGGGCCACTACGGATGCGGGAACTACAAACACTTCAAAAGTTTCTGTAGGGGTTAACTTCACTAATTTGATTAGTACTGCTGGATCAAATAGTTGGACGGTTTATTGTAATGGTACTAATAATTTGGAATATAGCCGGGCAGTTACTTTTCAAAAGATTCCCATAATTGGATTAACGTTAATCTCCCCTCTAACTGATATTAATGTTACTATTAATGAAACATTCACTGTTACTGCTTCAGTAAGTTGTGATAATGTTGATTGTGGAGAGATTAATGTTAGCTTAGATCCAGCAAGTAATACTGAATATAATTTTACTACTTGTGCCACTTCTGGAAAAGATGGTCCTTCGCAAGCAGCGTGTAACACTAATTATACCGGAACTACCTTAGATGGTTTAGTAAATGTTAGTGGAGGAATTCAAAATTGGACGGTTCCAACAACAGGAACTTATACTATTGAAACTTATGGCGCATCTGGGGGAGATGGTTCTCTTTCCGATCCTGGTTATGGGGCTAGAATGAAAGGCGATTTTGAATTAACTGCTGGAACAATAATATCACTATTAGTGGGACAGAAAGGAAGTGTTGGTTCTGGTGAAGCAGGGGGAGGAGGAGGAGGAACTTTTGTTTGGAATCCTACTTCAAATGATCCTTTAATTATAGCCGGTGGTGGTGGTGGTACAGGAGATTCATCACAAGCTGGAGGTTATGATGATGGAGTAAATGCTTCTAATGGAACTAGTGGTACTGTTGCCGGATCTGGTGGTGGAGCAGGAGGAATTAATGGGGCTGGAGGTACTACTGGAGGTTCTGGAGGAGCAGGTGCAGGATGGTTAACTGATGGTGCTGATGGTGCTGCTAATACTGGTGGTCATACTATTACAAATGGAGGTATGGGTGGTGATAAAGTTACTGATGGTGGTTTTGGAGGTGGCGGTGCTGATGGTGATGCTTCTACAGGTTCTGATTCAGAAGGTGGCGGCGGCGGCGGCGGTTATTCAGGAGGAGGTGCTTCAAACAGTGGATCAGATGCTGGTGGTGGCGGCGGCGGTTCGCTAAATAATGGAACTAATCAAAACAATAGTGTTAGAACAGTATTAGGAGATGGATTAGTTACAATTACTTTTACTGGATCATCTGCAAAATCAGGACTAATATCTATGAATACTTCGGCAACTCCATTTTATACTATTACACAAAATCCTTACAACGTGTCATTAAATGCTGGAGAATCGGAAACAATCACCTGGACAGTTAATGCGACTGGTCCCGTGAATAATACTCATGACTTTTTTGTTTATGCTAATTGGAGTTCTGATCAATCAATAAGTAATGTGACTGATCATTGGAATACTACTATACTTCAAAATGGATCTTACACCGGAGTAGATCTAACTGCACCAGCAATAACTTTTATCTTAGACAATAATTCTTATTCTACAGATAGCGGATTAGATATTAATTATACTGTTTCTGATTTTAATTTATCTTCTTGTTGGTATTCTAATGATACGATGTCTGAAAATATTAGTTTAGGTATTAATGGCAATTGTACTAACATAACCTCCATTATTTGGACAGAAGGCCAACATAATTTAACAATCTGGGCTAATGATAGTTCAAATAATAATGGGAGCTCTTCACTTACATTTACAATTGATTTAACTAACCCTAATGGTACATTGATGTCTCCTATTAATGACACATACAACACCACAACGGCAACTCAAAACTTCACTATTAACTTCACCGATAATATCGGTGTTAAAAATGCAACGTTGTACATTTATAATTCTTCGGGCAGTTTAGTTAGTCAGATAACCACAATATTTTTAGAATATTTTTTGTCTTCTAATTTTGGAACTGTTGTTACTCTTGCGGATGGGGTTTATACTTGGTTCTATGAATTATTTGATTGGGCTGGAAATAGTTTCATCACTTCAAATTATACTGTTACGATTGATGCAACCGCTCCAATAGTAACTATTATTTCTCCTGCAAATAATACTTATACCATTGATTCTACCTTAGATATTAATTATAGTGTTTATGATTTTAATTTATCTTCTTGTTGGTACAGTAATGATACGATGTCTGAAAACATTAGTTTAGGTAGTAATGGCAATTGTAATAACATCACTTCTGTCGTTTGGACCGCTGGAGAACATAATTTAACAATTTGGGCTAATGATAGTGGAGGATATGAAAATCATTCAACTATTACTTTTACAGTTGACTTAATTGATCCTTATGCAATTTTGATATCCCCTGAGAATAATACTTACAATACTCCTGCCTCTCAGAATTTTACCGTTAATTTAAGTGATAACATTGGTATTAAAAATGCCACTGTACACATTTATAATTCTTCGGGGGAATTAGCAAACCAAACAACAAACACAGATTTCTTAGAACATATTTTATCTTCTAATACTGGAATTGTCGTTACACTTGCCGATGACACTTACACTTGGTATTATGATGTGTTTGATTGGGCCGGAAACAATTATGTGTCTACGAACAATACCATCATTATTGATGCAACTAATCCTTCAATTAATATTACTTCTTTTGTGAATAATACTTATACTACTAATAATGGATTAGATGTGAATTATACTGTTTCTGATCAGTATTTAGATTCTTGTTGGTATTCAAACGACACTTATGTTTCAAATACAACAATAACTTGTGGTGAGAATATTACTGACATCACATGGTCAGAAGGTCAACATAATATAACTATTTGGACTAACGATAGTGCTGGAAATGAAAATAATATTCTAATGAGATTCACGATTGATATGACCAATCCTAATGGAACATTAACCATACCTGGGAACAACACTTATAATTCTACATCCGCTCAAAACTTCACTGTTAATCTTACTGACAATTTTGGTGTTGAGAATGCAACTTTATACATCTATAATTCCTCCGGCAGTTTAATCAATCAGACAACAACAACCCTTTTAGAATATGTTTTGTCTTCTAATGTGGGAACTGTTGTGACTCTTATAGATGGCGTTTATACTTGGTTCTATGACATATTTGATTGGGCGGGAAGTAGTTTTACAACTTCAAATAATACAATTACTATTGATACAACAAAACCTGCTATAAGTGTAACCTTCCCTTTAAATAATACCTATACAGATAATACAGGAATAAATGTGAATTATACTGTTTCTGATATTAATTTAGATTCTTGCTGGTATAGTAATGATTCCATGACTGTAAATACTACCCTTACTGGTTGTGTGAATATTACTAACATCACTTGGTCAGAAGGTCAACACAATGTAACTGTTTATGTTAATGACAGTGCTAGAAATGAAAATTCTAGTGTAGTTACATTTACAATCGATACGATCTATCCTTCAATAAATATTACTTCTCCTTTGAATGGTACCTCTTCATCAGACACTGGAACTGATATTAATTACACTGTTTCTGATACTAATTTGGATTCTTGTTGGTACAGTAATGATACGATGAGTGTGAATACTACTCTAGCAAGTTGTGTTAGTATAACTTCAGTGACTTGGTCAGAAGGTCAACATAATGTAACTGTATGGGCAAATGATAGTATGAATCAAATCAATAGTTCTTCAATTACTTTCACGATTGAAACAACACCTCCAATATTAAATTTCACCCCCCCAACTCCTGATAATGGTAGTTCTACTACAAACACTTCAGTAGAAATTAATATCTCCATTATAAAAGAGAGTTTAGATTCAGTAATTTATAATTGGAATGGGACCAATTACACTATGTATAATGATTCTTTAATTTTAATGATGAACTTTGATAATGTTTCTTCTCTTGGAGAAAATGATACTTATGTTGTTGATTTAAGTGGATTTGGAAATAGTGGGGCTGTTACCAATGCAATTTGGAATTCAACAGGAAAATATGGTGGGTCGTTTGAATTTAATGGGGATGATCAAATTCTTGTTACTGATAGCTCTTCGCTAAGTGTTGAATCTGGAGATGCTACTTGGTCTGTCTGGATTAAGAATAATAATGCTGGTCAATCTACTTTATATGATAATTGTATTCTTGACAAAGAAGCTGGCAATAATGGGGGTATTTTTGCATATATTCAGTCAAATAAGGTGAATTTATATTTGGGTGATAGTGGAACGGAAACTGGTTTGATTACTATTAATAATAATATTTGGTATCATGTTGCTATTGTTAAGTCAGGTTCAACAGCAAAAACTTATATTAATGGGGTCTTAGATATAACTGACAATTGGGATTCTACACCAAATTCTGCTGGGCAAAGTTTAGGAGTTGGATTTGATAGCTTAGGAAATAATAGATATTTTAACGGATCATTAGATGAATTAAGAGTTTGGAACAGAACTCTTTCGGCAGCAGAGATTTATCAACAATACGCTTCTAATCTGAACAAATTTAACACGACCCAATGGTACTTATATATTAACCAAAGTAAAAATGCGACTGCTGGTTTGAGTAATGGGAATTATACTTATTTTGTTAATGCCACAGATACAAATGGAAATAGTAATGCTACTGAGCAAAGAACAATTACTATAAATCCTGATAACACCGCACCAAATATTGTAATTAATTCACCAACTAATGGAACTACTTATAACTTAACCTCAGTTGATTTAAACTGGTCTGTAAATGAGAACATTAGTTGGTGTGCTTATTCTTTAGATGGTGCAGCTAATGATACTTCGATCACTACGGGAGGAAGTGAAGAAACTAGCACTTTGGTATATAATGCTACTGGAAGTGAACAAAACTTTACGGTTCCTGCCGGTGTTACTAGTATTAATGTTAAAGTGTGGGGTGCTGGTGGAGGAGGAGGATGGTATTCTAGTGATACTTATTCTTGGTCAGGAGGGGCAGGAGGCTTTTCAAATGGAACTCTTTCAGTTACTTCTGGAGAGGTTTTGCAAATAGTTGTTGGTGTTGGTGGAATAAATACTAGCTCAGGTAGTGGAAATGGAATTGGTGGTTATCTTGGAGGAGGAAATGGAACATTAGGTGATGCTTCTGGAGCCGGAGGGGGTGGATTATCTGGGATTTTTGTAGAATCTGTAAACCAATCAAGCTCAATAATCATTGCTGGTGGCGGTGGTGGAAGTACTGGTTATTATCCTGGTGGAGCAGGTGGTGGATTAATTGGAGAATCATGTAAAACTCATCCCTCAAGATCAAATGCTTTATGTGGCGCTGGTGGAAATCAAACAAGTGGTGGAAGTAGTACAGCAAACGGCGATGATGGAAGTGCATTACAAGGAGGAAATGGAGATTTAACTGGAGATTTAACTTCTGGTTCCGCTGATGGTGGAGGAGGAGGTAGTGGTTATTTTGGAGGAGAAGGTGGAATTAGTGACGCTAATGGTGGAGGCGGAGGAAGTGGTTATTTAAACGCTTCCAGAGTTTCAAGTGGAAATACTTATTTAGGAGAAAACAGTACTAATTCCAATTTCTCAAATCCAATGGGTACCACTGATTCAGATTATTCTTCTAATATTGGAATTGGAGGATGGAAAGATAGAGGTGGAAATGGAAGTATTATAATTACTTACACATCTTCTTCAGGAGTCGTTCCGACAAATAAAACTCTCACCTCATTATCTGTTGGAAATCATTCAATAATTATTCATTGTAATGATACTTCTGGAAATAATAATAATTCTGGAACGGTAAATTTTTCAATCAGTCCTTCCGATACAACTTCTCCCTCCTTCAGTAACTATGCAGATAACAACGGAACTTTAAACAATTCTGGTGTTGGTTGGTTTAATGTTACTGTTGCTGATACTAACGGCACTGTGTTGTTAGAAATTAATGGTGAGAACATTACTGCTACTAATCTTTCTGCTAATGTTTACAATGCCAGTTATACATTTACAACTAACGGAACTTATAATTATTCTTGGCATTCATATGGAAACGGTAGTCTGAATAATTATAATTTTTCTTCTCCAAGAAGTTATGTAGTTAATAATTTAGATTTTTCTTACCCTACCTTCGATAGTTATGCTGATAATAATGGGACTTTAAATAATTCAGGCACCGGGCAATTTAATGTTACTGTTTTGAATACTAACGGTACTGTACTGTTGGAAGTTAATGGCGAGAATGTTACGGCAACTAATCTGTCCGGTAATGTTTATGCTGCAAATTATAGCTTCACAACTGAAGGAACATATAATTATTCTTGGCATTCTTGGGGCGATGGGGTCAATAATAATTATAATCTTTCCTCAACAAGAAGTTATGTTGTTAATGATGTTGATAGTGTTTATCCTTCCTTTAGCAATTATACTGATAACAACGGAACTTTAAACAATTCTGGGGTTGGTTGGTTTAACGTTACTTTAGCCAATACTAACGGAACAGTTTTGTTAGAAATTAATAGTGAGAACATTACTGCTACTAATTTTTCTGCTGATGTTTACAACGCTAGTTATACATTTACAACTAACGGGACTTATAATTATATCTGGCATTCATATGGAAACGGTAGCTTGAATAATTATAATTTCTCTTCTACGAGAAGTTATGTCATTAATTATTTAGATGTAACCCCACCCACTGTAAATATTACTTATCCTACTACTGGAACAGCATTCGATTATTCTACTACTTCTACTAACTTAAATGTTACTACCAACGAAAATTCTACTTGTTTCTATTCTTTAGATGCAGGGAGCACAAACAACTCAATGAGTGGAAATAATGCTGGAACTGGACATAATGCTACTCTTTCAGTCTCTTCTGGAAATTCTTATACTACTAATGTTTATTGTAATGATACCAGTAATAATTGGAACACTACAGAATCATTATCATTTAGTGTTAATGTTTCACCAAGAATAAATTTAAGTTGGAGTTATCCAACTACAAATATCAACGTTTCACAGAATGTTTTCTTTAACGTAACAGTTAATGTAAGTTGTAGCAATGCTAATTGTGGTGAAATTAATGCTAGTTTAGATCCTGTTGTAGATTATGCAGGAACAACTTCTCCTTATGATTCTGGAACTTCGGCAAACAGTTGTCTTGAAAGTGGTTCTGGAACAGTTGACACTTGCCTGGATGGTAGTTCTTGTAGTTATCCATTTAAAATAGAACGGATTTATATTGAAGATTTAAACAATTCAGTTTTTACTGGTGGCGATACAATTAATGTTACTTTTACTACCAATACTGGTTGTTGCAGTCCCGATGTTGCTTGGGTTTATTCAAATGAGACCACTGGACTAACTAATTTTAAACATATTGGGTATATTGCTAATATTGCTAGTGGAACTAAAAATTATTCAAAGACTTTTGTTTTAGATGATGTTGAAGGTAATCATACCATTCGGGGAATTAATATCTACAGTGCAGCATCAAGCACGTTATTATGTGGCTATGATCAATCTTCAGGTGGTTCTTATTCTGATACTGACGATGTAATTATTTATGTAGTCGCTAGTAGTAGTTCAACAAAATCAGGATTAGTTTCTATGAACACTTCCGCAACTCCATTTTATACTAACACAACAAATCCTTACAATTTAACACTTAATGAAAATGAGTCACAATTGATTACTTGGTATGTTAATGCTACTGGTGGAATTGATACTACTCACGAATTTTTTGTCTATGCCAATAAAACTGCAGATTTTTCAATTAACAATATCACTTCCATTTGGAACATAACCATTAAAGATACTACTGCTCCGGTTATCAATATCACTTATCCGCTCGCTACTACTTATGGGGTTAATATCCCTAGTTTGAATTATACTTATTCTGATTCAAATGGTGGAGGAAGTTGTTGGTATTCTAACTCTTCGGGGGTTTGGAACTCTACTGTTGTTGTTGCAGGAATTAGTTTTACAGGCATAGTTACGATAGAAGGAGAAAATAATTTTATTGTTTATTGTAATGATAGTTCTGGAAATTTAAATTCCGGAAATGTAAATTTTACTAAGAGAGTACCCATTATTGGGCTTAGTTTAGTCTCCCCAACTACTAACGTAAATGTATTTCAAAACAATTTCTTTAGTGTTACAGTTAATGTTAGTTGTTCAAATAATGATTGTGGAGAGATCAATGTAAGTTTAGATCCAACTTTAGACCGGACTCCAAGAACTTGTTCTGAAGTTTGGGGAGAAAGTTGTACTGGTGCAGACCCTTTGAAAAGTGATTACAGTTATGATGGTTGTTCGGCTGGTTCTTATTACACCAACGGATTTTGGGTGGATGAAGTTAGTGTTGATGCCACTACTGTAGCGATTGGTGATACTATTAATATAACTTGTACATTTAATTGTTATTCCTCCTCCAGTTTGAATGATCTGGCAATAATGTATTATAACGGAACGTGGAATAAAATCTGGCGACAAGACAATTCTTGTACTGATGGCAATTATTCTACCACCGTTAATATTAGTGGAGAAATTGGAACACAAAAAGTAAGGTGTTCGATTGGATATATGAGTTACCCTAATGATGCTACAGATGATACTTGTTTTGATACTACCTACTCTGACAACGATGATGTTAACTTTACAGTTATTGAATCAGGAAAGAGTGGATTAGTTTCAATGGATACTTCTGCAACCCCCTTTTATACTAATACAACTAACCCTTACAATCTAACCTTAAATGAAAATGAATCACAACTAATCACCTGGGATGTTAATGCCACCGGTCCCGTGAATAATACTCACGAATTTTTTGTGTATGCCAATAAAACATTAGACTTATCTATTAATAATATTACTGAAACTTGGAATGTAACTATTGTTAGTATTGATGTTCCTACAATCAATTTTGTTTCACCCACAACTTCTTCTGGGAATTTAAGTCAGAATTATATTATTGCTAATGTATCTGCATCAGAACTTAATTTTGCTAATCTAACAGTTTATCTTTATAATTCCTCCGGACTTTATAATTCCAGTAATTCTTCCTCCTCAGAACATTATGTTCTGTTTAGTAATCTTCCTGACGGCACTTACTATCTAAATGCAACAACAGAAAATACATTTGGCATTGAAAATAGTGTTGAAACGAGAACTATTACTCTTGATACTGTTGCTCCTTCTTTAGAAATAACTTCTCCTGTTGATGAATATAATATTTCTTCCAGTACTCTTGACTTTACTTTTGTTGCTACAGAAAGTTCTGTTACTAATTGTTCATTATATAGCAATCAAGAAGGTTCAATAAGTTATATTTTAAGAAGTTCAAATTCCTCCATCAACTCTGGATCAACTACAACACTAAATATTTCTGGCCTTACAGAGAGAGAACATAATTGGTATATCACTTGTACTGATGTAGCTGGTAATTCTAACACTAGTGTTACTAGACAATTCACAGTAGATAATTCTGCTCCATCTATAATCATCTCCTCTCCTGTAGAAAATTCTTCTGCAGGAAGCCTAGTTTACATATATACAGATATTACGGATTCTTTAACTTCTATTGATCAAGCTAATTATTTTGTTTACAATAGTTCTGAATTAAGTCAAAATTTAGATAACGGTTCTTTGAACTTATCTAATAATTGGGATTCAGTTTGGAACTCTTCTTCTTATGGTGAGATTGAAATGAATTTGACTTTAGTTATTTCTGCTAATGATACTAGTGGTAATTCAGTTAGTAAAAATGTTACATTATATCTGGATAATGTTAATCCAGTTATTCAGTTAGTAGAACCTTCAGAATTGTTAACTTATTATAACTCAAATTTCTCTCTTAACGCAATTGTACAAGACTTGTCTTTAAATTATACCAATTACTCTATATACTCTGTAAGCTCTAACTCTATTGTACAGCAAAATTCAAGCAGTTATGGGACTCCTACCACTATCCATACTTGGAACGATTTGGTTAATGTTAGTAGCTTTTCTGATGGAACTTACAATTTAACAGCGGTTGGAATAGATATAAGTGACAATTCTAGAATTGTTTCAACTTTATTTGTGGTTGATAATATTGAACCTAATTTAACATTACATAGTCCTTCTGGGGTTTATAGCAATTCCTCTACTATCTTGTTCAACTTTACAGTTGTTGATGACATTTCCTCCACTTTAAAATGTAACATCACCAGTGGTGGAAATACACCTACATTTTATTGTGTAAACTCCAGCAGTTGTAATTATACTTTTACTGGATTTTCGAATCAGTTGTATAATTATAGCATCTTCTGTCAAGATAATTCCAGTAATGTTGTTGGATATTCATCAAACATTACTATTGATACAACCAATCCAGTAATTGAATTTACTAGTCAAACTTCGTCAGGTAACTTATCACAAAATTATATTGTAATTAATGTAAGTGTGGTGGACCAAAATTTAGCAAACATTTCTAATTATCTTTATAATTACGCTGGTAGTTTGATTAATAGCTCTAGTGGTGGTTCTACACCATTATTTGTTAATTTTACTAATCTGGATAGTGGCATATATTACATAAACTCTACTGCAACTGATTTAGCAAGCAACTTTTTAAGTACAGTTACAAGAACGGTAGTTCTTGATTTTATAGACCCAAGTAACATTTTAAACGCAAATAGTACTAATCTGCAGAAAAATGTTGACTCAGTAATTATTGACTGGTCTGTATCAGATAATAGTTTAAGCATTGTTACATCTGAAGTTGATGCTCAAAATCACGCATCATCAGTAAATTTATCAGAATATTATCAAAATATAATTGCTTCAACTTCTAATAATCTAAATGCTGTTCTGTTGAACGTTACTTCTCCAACTGGGGCTCTTCTATTTAGTTCATCGGACAGTTCTGGTGAAATAAGCTTTAATCCCGATAATTTAACACTTATAGGTTCTTACATTGCATCATTATACTCTGTTGATAATGCTGGAAATTATAATTTAACTAATTTAACCGTTCTTGTTAATGACACAACTATTCCAACTGTAGACATTATTAATCCTATGTCTGGTAATTATGCTCAGAATTGGATTTTTGTGAACGCTACTTCTACAGATGAAGATGTTAATAGCATTGATATTTATTTATACAATAGTACATCCAGTCTACTTGAACAAAGCGGCGGATTTAGTAGTCCTTATACTTATAATTTCACTTCCCTTAGTGATGGAACTTATTATTACAATGTTACTGTTTGCGACTCCAACCAATGCAATAATAGTGATACTAAGACTATTCTTCTTGATACAACTGGTCCAGAAATGAGTTTAAATTATCCTGGAGATAATTATGTAAACTCTAGTTCTAATCTTGTAGATGTACTTTTCAACTGTTCAGCAACTGATAGTTTAGGATTAGCAAACATTAGTTTATACATCACTAATAATCAGAATACTGTTTTTGCTTTTAATCAATCTACAAATCTCTCTGGAACTTCAAATTCTACTACTTGGAATTTAAACCTTTCTCCTGGTAATCATAGCTGGAATTGTTTGGGGACGGATATACTAGGAAATAGTCAATTTGCATTGGGAAATAAGACTGTTTTCATAAATTTCACAGATACGGATAATGATGGAACTAAAGATGAAGAAGATCTTTTAGAAGGTAATGAATCTAATGTTGTTAAATCAGGGGTTGTTGAGTTGAATATTACTGTTAGTGGTAATTCTACTTTCGGAACTTATGACGATGTAAAAGAGTTAATCTTTTCTGATAGTTCAACAAAAATGCTTAACTTCACACATAATTTTTCTGCTTCAGAACTTAGCTTATACAACATTTCTATAATTAAAAGCGAGAATTATTTATTAGTTAACTTGTCTGGACAGTTACAATCTAATTACAATAAAACTATTTACCTAGAAAATAATGAATTTATTTCTTTATGCGTTAAAGATGCTGAAATAAATTCAATTGATGAAGTAAGTTCCGCGTGTACTGGAGATAATGAAACTGATTTAACTGGATGTTTAACTGCCAACATTACTGTTGGATTTGATAATACTACAAACACAACTAATTTAATTGGTTGCAGTTATGATGGGGATATCTTTACAGTTACTAATTTACAATATTCTGCTGTTCGGGGAACGATTGCTGCTGTTGCGGAAACTCCAGCTGCTGCAGGTGGCGCTAGTGGATCTGGTGGTGGTGGTGGCAGTGGTGGAAGAATCATCGAACCAGAAATTCTTGAGGAAGAAGAATATGAGTGTTATTCTCGTGATGATTGTAATGAAGACAAAGCTTGTTTTTACCATAAGTGCGTAAAGTTATTTGATGTTAAGATAATTGATGTTGATTCTCCAATTGGGTCAGATGGATATATGGGCTTTACTTATTTCATTAAAGGCATGGCAGATTTTAACAACGATGTTATTATTGACTTCTGGCTAGAGAAAGATGGGGAAGAATTAAGTGTAGGTAGAGATACCATTTATCTTGGAAGTTTTGAGGAAAAGACTGAAAGCACTCAAATATTTGTTCCAATGGAATTAGTTGGCGGATCTTATCAATTTTATGTACAGGTTAGTTATGAGAATTATGCTGCAACTGCTCTTAGGACTGTTTATGTTGAGGAGAAAGATGGAATTAGGGAAGTGAGTATTGATAATTCACTAGTAGGAAAAGCATACGGTTTTGGTTTAGGTGGTGTAAGTGGTGATTATAGTGTTATTTGGTTAATTGTTGTAATCTTGTTGTTTATTGCTTTAGTGATAACAATTCTTTATCGTATTAAATACAAACCTAATAAATTTAATACTATAAATTTGGGAGAAAATGCAATCCCTATTGTTATAGAGAAAAGACAAAGAGTAAATAGATTAGGAGGGATTACAAGATTTTTCAGAAATGTTGGAAAATGTACTTTGTTGTTCTTATCTTATTTTGCAAGATTAAAAACTTCTCTAAAATTAACTTCAGAGAAGAGATGGATTAAGAAACATAAAGTTCTTACCTTAACATTATTATCTTTTGTGATTTTAGGGGCTTTAATTTATACTTTCAACAAGTTCAGGTTATTTGCTAACAAAATTCCAACAGTAATTTTAAATGGTAAAATTAATATATCTCCTATGATACATTATATATTATGGGTCGTTATAATACTAATTTTCATGTGGGGATTGGTTAATTTGGTGAGGAGAGTATTAAAATCAAAATCTTTGAAAATTGAAGAGGTAGAACTAAACAAATTAAAAGTTATTATTAATTTCTTAAGAAGAAGAAGACAAGAAAAAGAACAATTTAGAATTAAGAAGATAAAAGAAAAAAGGAAGCTTTTTGCTGATGAACAAAGAATAGAACAGAAAGTTAAACGAAACCGTCGTAAGTTCTTCCATGACCATTTTGGTATGTTCAAAACTGATAAAGAGAAAGAAGATCTTAAGCGAGCTAAAGATCAAAAGATTGCTAGAAGACGTGCAGAGAAATTAAAGAAGAAAGCTGATAAGTTAAGAAAGAAGAGAAATGTTCAAGCTAATAAAACTCGAGAGATTAGAGAACGGCTTGCAGAGAAGAAACGGATAAAAGATGCTATCCTGCGAAGAAAGCAAGGAGTTAGAAGAAATCACCGTAAGTTCTTCCATGACCATTTCGGTATGTTCAAGACTGATAAAGAGAAAGTTGCTATTCGCAGGGCTAAACAACAAAGGATTGCTAGAAAACATGCAGAGAAGTTAAAGAAGAAAGCTGATAAGTTAAGAAAGAAGAGAAATGTTCAAGCTAATAAATCCCGAGAGATTAGAGAACGGCTTGCTGAGAAGAAACGGATAAAAGATGCTATCCTGCGAAGAAAGCAAGGAGTTAGAAGAAATCACCGTAAGTTCTTCCATGACCATTTTGGTATGTTCAAGACTGATAAAGAGAAAGAAAATCTTAGACAAGCTAAACAACAAAGGATTGCTAGAAGACATGCAGAGAAGTTAAAGAAGAAAGCTGATAAGTTAAGAAAGAAGAGAAATGTTCAAGCTAATAAATCCCGAGAGATTAGAGAAAGACTTGCTGAGAAGAAACGGATAAAAGACGCTATCCTGCGAAGAAAGCAAGAAGTTAGAAGAAATCACCGTAAGTTCTTCCATGACCATTTTGGTATGTTCAAGACTGATAAAGAGAAAGAAAATCTTAGACAAGCTAAACAACAAAGGATTGCTAGAAGACGTGCAGAGAAGTTAAAGAAGAAAGCTGATAAGTTAAGAAAGAAGAGAAATGTTCAAGCTAATAAAGCCCGAGAGATTAGAGAAAGACTTGCTGAGAAGAAACGGATAAAAGACGCTATCCTGCGAAGAAAGCAAGAAGTTAGAAGAAATCACCGTAAGTTCTTCCATGACCATTTCGGTATGTTCAAGACTGATAAAGAGAAAGTTGCTATTCGCAGGGCTAAACAACAAAGGATTGCTAAGAAGAGAAGAATAAAAGAACTTAAACGGAAAAGCAAAGAAGAGAAGCGGTTAAGAAAAGAGGAAGATGCACATCAAAAAATTATTATTAAAGAAAGATTTAGGCAGTTTGAAGAAAAGAAGAGAGAAGAAGAGAGAGTAAATGAAGAGATTGAAAGAGTAAAAGACATTGCAGCTCAAAAAAGGAAAGCTTTAATGGAAGAAGAAAAAATTGCACACGAAAAACTAGAAGAGATTAGAGGAGAACAAAGAGAAAAGAAAAAAAGGGAAGAGAAAATAGAGAGACAAAGATTAAAAGAAGAAAAAGAAAAAGAAAATATTAAAAAAGAAATAGAAAGACAAAAAGAAAGAATAATAAAAGAAAAGTTAAAGGATTTTTAATTCTATTATTTAAATTAATTTATTCACCTTCAAAATTAACTAAAGAGAAAACATTATGATTCTCCATTTTCTCTCTTCCTTTAAGTTCTGGTAATTCTACTACAATTGCACACCCATATACATTTCCACCAACTTTTTCTACTAATTTACAGGCAGCGTTCAAGGTTCCTGCGGTTGCTATCAAATCGTCAATTAACAAAACATTGTCTCCTTCTGAAATCGAGCTAGTATGCATTTCAATTTTATCTGTTCCATACTCTAAAGCATATTCTTGCGAAATAATTTCACCTGGCAATTTGCCTTTCTTCCTAATTAATACAAAAGGTAATCCTAAATCTTTAGCAAGAGCAGCACCAAAAATAAATCCTCTTGCTTCAATGCCAGCAATTTTAGTTATTTCTGAATTAGAGTATTTCTCTTTAAATTTTTCAATACAATAAGCAAATGCTTTTGGATTTTCAATTAATGTTGTAATATCTCTAAACATAATTCCTGGTTTTGGCCAGTTTGGGATTGTTCTGATTGTTGATTTTAAATCAAATATTTCTTCTTCTTCTTCTTCAACAATTGTTGAACAACAATCTCCAGATTGAAATCCGGAGCAAGAGTTTATTTTTTCTACAGCATTGACTAATAATCCAGTTACTTTACTAACATTTTCTTTAAACACTTTTAGAACTGCTTCCCAAGTAACGGCTTCCTCTTCTTCTTTCCAACAATCATAATCTGTGGACATTGCAACTGCAGCATAAGGGATTTCTATTTCATTAGCGAGAATAACTTCTGGTGCAATGCTCATATTAATTACATCTGCATTCCAAGATCTAAACATATGTGATTCAGCTTTTGTAGAAAATCTTGGCCCTTCAATCGTAACAACTGTGCCTTTACTATGGCACTTTAATCCAAGATCTGTTGCAGTTTTGTTTAATACTTTTCTTAACTTATTGTTAAATGGTTCTGCCATTGGCGTGTGTTTAATTTCTCCATTAACAAATTCTTCGTGGAATGTAATCTTTCTATGTCTTGTAAAATCAATGAACTGATCTAGAATAACAAAATCTCCTCTTCCAATATCTTCTCTTAAACTACCACACGCTGTTGTGGCTAAAATATGTGTGCATCCTTCATCTTTCAACGCTTGGATATTAGCTTGATTATTAACTTGTGTTGGTGGAATTTCATGTTTTCTTCCATGTCTTGCTAGCAGCACAACATCTGCATCATTAATTTTTCCACATTTTAATGGAGAACTTGGTTTTCCAAATTTTGTTTCAACTTCCTTATCATAAGCTTCTTGTAATATCTCTGGATCGTCTAATCCAGACCCACCAATAATTCCAATTTTAGTCATTGTTTTGCACCTTTTCTTTTAGTTCGTTTGCATTAATATCTTTAAATCCAACACCCTTCTGGGCAACAACTTTTGAAGCAAGTAAAGAACCTAATTTTCCAGACTCTTCCATGTTTAATCCGTTAGTGTAACCATACAAAAATCCTGCCGCATAAGAATCTCCTGCTCCTGTAGTATCAACTGCTTCTACTAAATGGGCATCAATCATGGTAATCATTCCTTCTGAACTGATTAAAGAACCTTTTTTTCCTAATTTAACTACTGCAACTTTTGTATGTTTGGCAATTTCGTTAAGTGCTTCTTCTGGAGGCAAGCCAGTAAATTCTTTTGCTTCTTTTTCGTTAACAAAAACAATGTCTGCATGATTCATTACCAAATCTTTTAGAAATTCTTTATTCCTTCTGATTAATCCCGGATCAGCTAAATCAATGGAAATTAATGTGTTATGTTTTTTTGCTAATTCAATGGCATGCATAATGGTTTCTTTTGTTGGCCCTTCAATTTGATAACCTTCTAAATGTAATACTTTACTTTTTTCAATATCTTCTTCGAGAACATCTTTTTTATACAGTTCTAAAGCTGCTCCTAAATGCACAGAGAATGTTCTTTCAGAATCAGGGGTGATAAAAGTTACTGCATGTCCAGTAATATTTTGATGTTTATTGATTCGAGAAGAAACTCCATGTTTTTCTATCTCTTGCACATAAATTTCTCCGTGTGTGTCTTCTCCTACTTTACCACAAAGAATAGCTTTTCCACCGAGAAGAGCGATACCTTTCAAAGTGTTTGCAGAACTTCCACCAGGAATAGTTTCAATTTCTAACTGATGTTGATTAATTTTTTCTAAAACAGATTTAGCTTTTTCTTCATCAACTAAATGCATCTCACCTTTCTTTAAATCAAACTCTACTAATTTCTCATCATCAACTTCTATTAAGAAATCCATTAAAGTGTTTCCAAGGCCGATTACATCATGTGTCTTTTCCATTTTTCTGATTATATTTTTATTTACTTTTAAAGTTTTAGGATATCTTTTTAATTAGTCTTTAATTTTCACTTTGAAGTAACAAAACATTTATAAAGTAATTGTTAAATTTTACATTTAAAATGAAATTAGAAAATATATCTGGAAATTTATTGGCTTACAAAGAATTAGAATCAGGAACATTTCAACATTCTGACCGGCTTACTACTGAAAGGAGAACCAATCCAATTACGGAAGATGGTCAAGACTTAAGAAATCAATGGTTTTATACTGCTGATGGGGAATTATATACTGTTCAGAAAGGAAAAAGTTTGTGGGCAATTACTCGTGAACCACAAAATTTGGTTTTACAAAATATTGATGAAGCTTATAGACAATTAACTCAGAACGGAAATTATTTTCCTGGTGCGGAAGCAGGACAATCTGCTCTTGAACATGATGATACTGTTGTTGTTGACATTGCAGGTTTGAAGTTAGAAAAAGATAATTCGGTGTATGGACATTTTGTAATTAATCCTAAAAAAACAAATAAACTTAATTCTCAACGAAAATTAGTTGCTCAAAGAATTTTTGGTTCTGATGAAGAAAACTTTGGTTTAAACATGGAAATGTTTGCTGAAGCTGGTTTAACACCTTTTGTTTATGTTTTAACACCTAATTATGTGCAGAAAACATTAAAAGAAAATGACAAAGAATTCGTTGGGCGGGCTTCCTGGCTGGGTAGTTTCGATTACAATTCAGGCTTCAGTGCCGGTGGCCGTGGCGTGGACCTTCGTGACGCCTTGCGTGGGGTACGTGAAGTTGCCGTAGGTAGCGCCGAAAAAAATGTAGTTCCATCGGTTCCACAGGAAGAAAAAGAAATAGTTGCACCAACAATGGAAGAGATTTTGGCAGTATCTGAACGACATGTTCCTGAATTTGGTTGGGAGCAATTCCAAGCTGAAATTGGAAAATTATATAGGTGAGAAAAATGAATTTAGAAAATGTTGTTGATAATTTAAGAAACGGATATTCTCAATTAGAAAAAGGAAGTTTTTTGGGAGTGAAAGATTTACATGAAGAACGTCAAAGTAATTCTGCATTATGTAACAATTGGTTTTATACTGCTGATGGTCAGGGTTACTTTCTGCGAGAAGATGGTGGCGTGGATTGGACAATTACACAAGAAGAGGAAAATCTGGTGTTGCGTCACATTAATGATAAAGTAAACAGTTCTTATAATCAATTGATTTCAGGAAGAAACTTTCGTCCGGATAATACAGAAGCTGAATTAGCAAAAAGTGCTGAAAGAACAGTTGTTGTTGATATGAACAAATTACGTTTGTCTGGTGAAGAGAAAGAATATAGGTTCTTAGAAATTAGAACAGCAGATGGGTTTGTAAAAGTTGGCGATGAATATAAACATCCAAATAGGGAAGAACAGAAAGCGATCCAACGATTAGGCTATAATGCTAAAACTCGTAAGATGTTGCGTGAGTCCGATAATAGGATTGCAGAAACAAGAATTTATGTTCTTAATTCTGAATATATTACGGAAGAATTAGGAAATTCTGATGACAATTCATTGTGGCGGGCTTCCTGGCTGTATAATTTCAATGGCAATTCAAACTTCGGTGCCATTGACCATGACGTAGGCAATCGTAACGCCTTGCGTGGGGTACGTGCGAGCGAAGCGAGCATTGATACGCCCGAAGGGCGTGACGTTGCAGAAAATACTTTTATTTCTCACTACAATGCTATTTTAAGCAACCCTATTGAAGCCGTAAAAGCGTTAGATGACCAAACTGTTGCTGGTTTATCAAAGATTGTTGCCGATTATCTAGCAACTAAAGCACAATAATCTTTATTAACTTTTTTTAATTTCTTATTTCTTGTCTCGGCATTACTTTACGTAAGTAAAGTGAAGTTGTGGGCTACACGCTCTTGTGCTATGGCGTTTGGCGACAACGTTATAAAATTTTCAATATGGACATTGTTCTATGGTTGATAAGACAGTTGTGACGGGGTGCTTATGGGCATTATGACGAAACAACAGAGAAAAAAAAGCATTAAGAGCTATGACGTTGGGCGGGCTTCCTGGCTGAATAATTTCAATAACAATTCAAACTTCAATGCCAATGACCATAACGTAAACAATCATAACGCCTTGCGTGGAATAATCCATGGCTGTGTCAAGACACATCATTTCAAACCTCGTGATTTATGGAAAGAATTATGTGGCATTAAAAATCTAGAGTTAGCATACAAAAAGGCTAGAAAACATAAAACTCTCAAACCATATGTTCTTGAATTTGAAGAAAATCTTACAGTAAATCTTAATTTATTGAGAACTGAACTTTTATTTCATTCTTACCAACCAAAACCTCTGGAAACATTTATTTTACGAGATCCAAAAACAAGAAAAATAAGCAAGTCAGATTTCCGTGACAGAATTATCCATCATGCTTTATGTAACATTATTGAACCATTTTTTGAAAAAAGATTCATTTACGATTCTTACGCTAACAGAACTGGAAAAGGAACACTTAAAGCTATTCAACGTTTTGAACATTTTCATGGAAAAATTTCTCAAAACAATACTTCTCTTGTTTTTGTTTTAAAATCAGACATTCGTCATTATTTTAATGAAGTTGATCATTTGATTCTATTGGGCTTTATTAAAAAAAGAATTAAAGACCCAAAAGTTTTATGGTTAATAAGAAAAGTTCTAAGCAATTATTCGACAAAAGGGAACAAAGGTATGCCTCTGGGTAATTTAACTTCTCAATTCTTCGCTAACATTTATCTTAATGAGTTAGACAAATTTGTGAAACAAAAACTAAGAGCAAAATATTATCTCCGTTATGTTGATGATTTTGTTATCTTACATAATTCAAAAGAAGAATTAATAAGATGGAAGAAATCAATTGCCGGATTCTTAGAAACAAATTTATCATTACACTTACATCCAGAAAAAACAAAAATAATCTTATCAAAATCTGGTGTTGATTTTCTTGGGTTGAAGATTTTTCCGCATCATAAAATTATCAAAAAGAGGAATATTCTCTCTTTTAGGAAAAAATTGAAATCAGTTTGCGAAAAATATGACCTTAATGAGATTGCTTATGATTCCATCTATGACTTTCTGGAAGGTTGGCTTGCGTATGCAAAAAATATCAATACCTATAATTTAAGAAAGAAAATATTCAAACAAGTAGAAAATAAATTTCTGGAAGAAATTTCTACAAAAGAAATTAATCGATTAAAAAAGAAGAGATGATTTTAATTTTGTCCAGTGCTACATTCTTTCTATCTCCCAAATTTTCTAGTTTCAGAGAATCATTTATAAGCCACTACCCACTGGTCAGGTGCGGACAAAATATATAAATAAGTGTGCTCTCTAAGTTTAAGATTGAGAGTTTATTAAATTTGAAGTGTCTGAGAATATCGGATAGTTAAAATAACATTTAAAATGACTAAAAAACTAACCCTCAAAGATCAATTAACTGAGTTCTTGTTATATACTTCTCCTAATGGAGAAATTAAAGTAGAAGTTTTCTTTCATAACGAGAACATTTGGCTTACTCAAAAAAGAATGGCTGAACTATTTGATATCCAAGTTCCAGGGATTAATAAACACTTAAAAAATATTTTTGAAAGTGGTGAATTAGATGAAAAATCAGTTATTTCCATTTTGGAAACAACTGCATCAGATGGTAAAATATATAACACTAAATATTACAATTTAGACGCTATAATCTCGGTGGGATATCGAGTAAACTCCAGAAAAGCAACCCAATTTAGAATTTGGGCAACCCATAACCTTAAAGAATTTATTATTAAAGGTTTTATCTTAGATGATGAACGTTTAAAGAATGGTAAGCATTTTGGAAAAGATTACTTCAAAGAATTACTGGAAAGAATCCATTCAATTAGGGCTAGCGAAAGAAGGATTTATCAGCAAATAACAGATATTTTTGCAGAATGTAGTATTGATTATGATCCACATTCAGAGATAACTCAGAATTTTTATGCAATGGTTCAAAACAAATTTCATTATGCCATTTCTGGACAAACTGCTGCTGAAATAATTTATGAAAAAGCAGATTCTAGAGAAATAAACATGGGGCTTACTACTTGGAAATATTCTCCAGAAGGAAGAATTATTAAATCTGACACAATTATCGCAAAAAATTATTTGTCAGAAAAAGAAATTAAGAAATTAGAAAGAACAATTTCAGGATTTTTTGATTACATTGAAAATATTGTTGAAGGCAGGAATGTAATGAAAATGAAAGATTTGGCTGAACGTGTTGACAAATTTCTTAATTTTCATGAATTTAAAGTTTTGGGAGATAAAGGAAAAGTTTCAAAGAAACAGGCTGAAGAGAAAGCATTTGAAGAGTATGAACAATTTAATAAAACTCAAACTATTAATTCTGATTTTGATAAAGAAACAAAAAAACTGTTAGGGAAAAAGAAGAAAAAACAACTAGAAAAAAGAAATTAAAAAATAAACTAATACCTATAATGTTCTGCTTTGTAAGGTCCTTCTTTCTTGATGTCTAAGTACTCAGCTTGTTTATCTGTTAGTTCGTCGATTTCTACACCAATCTTACTAAGATGTAATCTAGCAACTTCTTCATCTAATTCTTTTGACAGAACTGTTACACCAATTTCATGTGTCTTTGTCCACAACTCAATCTGAGCAAGAACTTGATTAGTGAAACTTGCAGACATTACAAAGCTTGGGTGACCAGTTGCACAACCTAAATTAATCAACCTTCCTTCTGCAAGAATGTAAATCTCTTTTCCATTTAGGGTATATTTATCATATTGTGGTTTGATGTTCTCTCTAACTGCTCCAGATTTATGGTCTAACCAGTCCATATCAATCTCGTTATCAAAATGACCAATGTTACAAACAATAGCTTGGTCTCTCATCATTTGGAAATGTCTATCTACAATAACATGATAATTTCCAGTTGTGGTTACAAAAAGATTTCCTTCTTTAGCAGCCTCATCCATTTTTTTCACTTCGTACCCTTCCATTGCTGCTTGTAAAGCATTAATTGGATCAATTTCAGTTACAATAACTCGACAACCATAACCTTTCAAAGATTGACAACATCCTTTGCCGACGTCTCCATAACCAGCAACTACTGCAACTTTTCCTGCAAGCATTACATCAGTTGCTCTTTTAATTCCGTCTACCAAAGATTCTCGACACCCGTAAAGATTATCAAATTTACTTTTTGTTACAGAATCGTTAACGTTAATCGCTGGAAATAGAAGTTTGTTTTCTTTAGCCATTTGATATAATCGATGTACCCCCGTAGTAGTTTCTTCAGATACGCCTTTAACTTCTCTAGCCACATTAGTCCAACGTTGATTATCTTCTGCATAAGTTTCCTTTAGTGAAAGCATTAATTCTTTGAAATCTTCTCCCTCTCCAGAATGATCTTGTTCTAAGATACTTGGATCTTTTTCAATTTCTGTTCCTTTATGGATCATCATCGTAGCATCCCCACCATCATCAACAATAATTGTTGGTCCTTTACCTGCAAAGTTAAGTGCTTGTTTTGTACACCACCAATATTCTGCTAATGATTCACCTTTCCAAGCAAAGACAGGAGTTCCTGTTGCAGCAATTGCTGCAGCCGCATGATCTTGTGTTGAGAAAATGTTACAACTACACCATCTTACATCTGCTCCTAAGTCTTTTAACGTTTCAATTAGAACTGCAGTTTGAATCGTCATGTGCAAAGAGCCCATAATTCGAGAACCAGCCAATGGTTTGGTTTCTTTGTATTTCTCACGAACTGCCATTAAACCAGGCATTTCCTTTTCGGCAATCTTAATTTCTTTCCTGCCCCATTCTGCGAGAGAGATGTCTTTTATTTTATAATCATTAATTCCATTAATTTCATTTTCCATTTTACAATTACCTCTATTTTTTTAAGATTTATTCCTCACTGGGTTTAATACATAAAAAATATTGATTTTTAGTGAGGAATGACCAGAAAATCCGTTTGATAGTCTCTTTTAGGATTTTCTAATTTAATAATTGAGCCAATACAACCTGTTTAAATAAATTGTTGTTCTTAATTCTATATTATCATTGATTTTTAAAATAAATTTATAATCAACAAAATATATAAAGCAAAGTCGTTTCTTTATTATGATGGCAGAACCAGGCGACTTAGTAGAAGTTAAAACTATCTTAGAAACAGTTCAAGGAATATTGATGCCAAGTTTTGATGAAAACGTTCTTTTAATAAAGTTAAATACTGGATATAATGTTGGGTTTAACCGTAAAAATGTTCTTAGTGTGAAATTAATTGAAGAAAAAAAAGAAACCATTACAAAAGAAAAAGAAATTTCTAAAAATCCTAAACTTAAAACAATTGCTGTTTTGCATACTGGAGGAACAATAGCTTCAAAAGTTGATTATAGGACTGGTGGCGTTGCTACTGAGTTTAGTCCTGCGGAATTAATTTCTTTATTTCCTGAACTTAAGAATATTGCTAACATTGAATCAGAACTAATCTCTCAAATGTGGAGTGACGATTTAAGATTTGCTCATTTCACTTTAATCGCTGAAAAAATTGAAGAGTACGTTCATCATGGTGTAGATGGAATTATTATTGGAATTGGTACTGACAATTTAGCAGTAGCTTCCGCGGCATTATCTTTCATTGTTGAAAAATCTCCAGTGCCAATTATTTTTGTAGGTGCGCAAAGGTCTTCTGATCGGGGAAGTAGTGATGCTGCAATGAACGTTATCTGTGCAGCAAATTTTATTGTTAACAGTAAGTTTAGTGGTGTTGCAATTTGTATGCATTCTGGTTCAAGTGATAATAGTTGTTACATTTTACCAGCAAATAAAACTTACAAATTACACTCTTCGCGAAGAGACGCATTTAAACCAGTAAATTCTGATGCTATTGCAGAAATAAATTATGTTTCTGGAAAAATCAAATTTTTTACTAAACATTATGCTACTAAGTGTAAAGAACTAATCATTAAACCAAAAATGGAAGAAAAAGTTGGTTTGTTAAAAATTCATGTTAATATGTTTCCAGAACAGTTTGAATTCTTTCAAGGATATAAAGGGTTGATTATTGAAGGTACGGGTTTAGGTCATACTCCAGGACAAGTTCCAAACGATCTTTGTACAATTCATCAAAGAATTTATCCTGCAATCAAAGAGTTAATAAATTCTGGTTGTGTAGTTGTAATGACAACTCAATGTATTTTTGGTGGAGTAAATATGCATGTTTATGATAAAGGTCGAGATTTGTTAAATCTTGGTGTGATATCTGGCGAGGATATGTTAGCCAATGCCGCTTTAGTGAAGTTGTCTTGGCTTTTGGGAAATTACGATATTAAAGAAGTAAAAAATTTAATTGATAAAAATTTGCGAGGCGAAATAAATGTTCAAAGGACTTATGAAAAAGATTTTTTCAACTGAAGGTGATGATTATGAAAAAGATTTGGCTGATGATATGTATTATTAGTACTCTGTTTTTAATCTCTTGTACACCTGTTCAAAAAGAGTGTGAGATTGATGGGGATTGTGTTCAGGCAACTTGTTGCCATCCAACGGATGTTGTAAACACAGAAAATGCTCCTAATTGTAATGGGATTATTTGTACTATGGAATGCAAACCGGGAACGTTAGATTGTGGACAGGGAGAAGTTCGTTGCATTGATAATAAGTGTAAAGCAATTTTAGGGTAATTATTTGTTTGATTTTTTTATTTGAATTAATCACAATTTTACACCAAATGAATATAAATTTTAATAAACTAGTTTAACTTATTCTCAAAAATGTTACATCCAATGCAACCAGCACCAAGACTGGGCTATAAACCGAACGATTCATTAGTTACTAAGATTTTTGCACATTCTGGAAATTTTCTATTAGATTGTGTTGATCTTGGTTTATGTCGGGCAGTAGGTAATGTTAAGTCTGATTTGATTATTCTTTATGAAGATTCAAGGCTTTATGATTTGGATTTGTTTAAAACTGCAACTAAATCTTCAGAAATTGAAGCTAATTCTATCGATAAATATTTAAGTTAATTCTTTCTTTAAGTTAAAGTTGTGCGGGGGTGCCGGAGTGGTCAAGTGAAGTTGAAGATGAACTTTGTTCAGAAATCTGCGATTTCAGACAAAACGGGCTAGGTTGAGGTTGTTTAAGCAAAAGCCTAGTGGCTTAGTGTCTGCGCGAGTTCAAATATTAAGTTATGCTTAATGATTTAAAAAAAGTGTAACTTTTTTGAAAGCCTCGTCCCCCGCATATTTATTATAATTTTTTCCAATTAAACAAACATTTTTAAACAGTAACTTTTTCTAGTATACACATGAAATCTATCTGGGAAATTACGCAAGAACAAAAAGCATTGCCAAAGTTAAATAATCCTATTTTGATTGAAGGCCTTCCTGGGATTGGCAATGTTGGAAAGATTGCAGTTGATTTTCTAGTTGAGGAACTTAAAGCTAAGAAATTGTACTCATTTTTTTCGCATAGTTTTCCAAACTCTGTATTTGTTAATGAAGAATCTTTAGTTGAGATGCCTAAACTGGAAATTTATTATAAAAAATTTAATGGTAACTCCAAAAGGGACGTTTTATTCTTAGTTGGAGATATTCAACCTGTTGATGAAGAAGGCTGTTACTCTTTCTGTGAAGAAATATTAAAAATCGCTAAACACTTTAAATGTACAGAAATTGTAACTACTGGTGGAATAGGGTTACAAAATCCTCCCGAAAAATCAAAAGTTTATTGTACATCAAATGATAAAGATTTGTTAAAGAGTTACACTAAGAAAGGCATGAATGTTAAAAAAGAAATTTTTGGTGTTGTTGGACCAATTGTTGGTGTTTCTGGAATTTTACTTGGTTTAGGAAAATTAAGAAAAGTTAAAGGGGTTGCATTACTTGCTGAAACTTTTGGTCATCCCATGTACCTTGGAATTAAAGGTGCAAAAGAACTTCTTAAAGTGCTTGAAAATAAATTCAAGTTTGGTATTAACATCAAAAAAATGAGTAAAGAAATTATTGAAATGGAAAAAGATTTGATGGGAAAAACCAAAGAATGGTTAGCTGAACTGTCTGGCACTTCTCGTGCGGGAGCGAAAGCAAAACAAAAAGAAGTCAGTTATATAGGATAAAATCGAATTATTTTTTAATTTCTTTTGGTTAAATGCTATCGTTATTATGCTTTTAACCCATATTTTATTTAAAATTAAGTTTATTTAACTTTTTTAAGAAACAATAACCTTTATAAATAAATATAATATACTTTAAACCATGCAAAAAAAGAGGTACTTGATAGATGTATTTAGTTCGTTCTATAATAAACCAGTTAATAAGAAAGCTCAAGTAACCATTTTCATCATTTTAGGGATTTTAATGTTATTGGCTTTAGTTTTAGTTGTTTCTATGAAAACCGAAATTATCAAGTTTAATCCTGATGAATTAATTCCTACTGAGAAAGGTAAAATTGAAAATTATGTTACCAGTTGTATTGATAAAGTTGGTGATGATGCTTTGTTCATAATTGGTCTGCAAGGCGGATACATTAACATTTCCGAAGATACTTTTGAAGATACAAGTAAAAGTTTAAAATTAACACCTTGGAACGCTGTTCCATTTTGGGCTTATGGCACAAATACAAACATTCCTAGTTTGCAACAAATTAAAATTAGAATTGATAAATATATTGAAGACAATTTAAGATCGTGCATGTTTGATTTAGAAGCATTTCAAGAAACTTATGATTTAGTTGAAAAGAGTGAAATTACTTCTGATACAGAAATTGTTGAAAGTAGGGTTATTTTTAATGTTAATTGGGATCTTGAAATAAGAAACAAAGCTGGTGAAGTTGTTACTGAAGTTATTGATCACACTTCTGAGTCTGATATTAAACTTAAGAAAATTCATCGTATCGCTGAAGCAATTGTTAACAAAGAAATGAATTCTATGAAAATTGAAGATATAGTACAAGATTTAATTGCTTTAGAACATCCAAAAGTACCATTGAATGGTATGGAAATTAATTGTAATAAAAGAACCTGGGATGTTAAAGAAGTTCAAACTACACTTTTAGATATGATTAGAATTAATGTTAATCAACTTAAAATTAAAGGTACTTCAGAATTAGATTTTCCTGAAAGTTATTATCCAGAATTTGAAGATGGGTTAACTTATTATCAAAATCATTACCTCTGGGATTTGGGAGAAGAAATCAAAGTGCCTGAAGTAAGTGTAACATTTGATTTTAATGGAGACAATTATCCTTATTATTTCTTAGTAACTCCCCTAGTTAGTGGAAAAATGAAAAGTTCGCAGTTAGGTGGAAGTGACATTTTATCCTTCCTTTGTATTCAAAATTGGAAATTCACTTATGATATGACTTTTCCTATATTAACTACCCTTAGAGATGAAACTACCGGATACCATTTTAATTTAGCTTTTACTGCCCACCTAGTTAAGAATATGCCTTACCGTGGTAAATCAGAAGAAAGGCCTTCTTATTTTGTTGATACTATTACTGATGAAGACTATTGTAAAGATATGCGTATTCCTATGACCGTAAAAACTTATGAATATGTAGAAAATAATGATGGTGTTAGTTATCATGATGATTTGGGCGGTGTTAATATTTCTTTCAGTTGTTTAAGATACAAGTGCGAGATGGGAGAAACCGAATATGATTTTGCAGGATTAGGATTTTCCGGGTTAAACACTAATTTCCCTTATTGTGCTGGCGGAATACTAAGAGTAGAAAAAGATGGTTACAAAGAAGCATGGCAAAGAGTAGTAACTTCTGTTGATGAAATTGTTGAAATGGATTTAATCCCATTATACAAGTTCCCGCTGAAAAATATTAAAGTTGTAAAGCATGAAATTAACGGTAAAGATGAAAATGGCAATTATTTATTGGGTCCAGCCTTACCTTTGACTGATGGAGAACAAGCTTTAATTAAATTTAAACACAATCCTAACAATTTGTCAATTGCAGAAAACGCGCATGAAGAAACTTTTGTTGTAAACAAAGGCCTTTATGATCGCGTATATGAACAAGAACAAAAAGGTATTGAACCAGAATCTGCAGAATTTTTAGCTAAAGCTGATTTTGAATATCAGTTGGAAATAAATTTATTAGATGATGAAAAATTTATTGGTGGTTACAAAGGTAATTGGACTGTTGATTGGTCATCATTACAAAACTCTCCTGAAATTATTTTCCATTTAATAACTATAAATAATCCCACACAGGATGAAATGTTTGAATTAATATTAGGGTTGAGCGAGTTAAGTACATCTGTACCGGAACCAGAAATTAAATGATAAATTTGAATAAAGAAAATATTGGTAAAAAGTTTATAGTTTTATTAGTTTTAACACTTTTCATTAATTTACCTTTTATTAGTGCATTAGAATTATCTAACATTCGTGCTGAAAGCATTACAGAAAATAGTGCGGTGGTCAAATGGGAAACTGATCAACCAGCTGACACTTTTGTTAATTATGGTTTAAATGAAAACAGTTTAACTCCAATTGGTGATGCCAGTAAAATTAAAAATCATGAAGTTTTGATTGATGGTTTATCTGCTGATAAGGAATATAAATTTTCTGTTGAGAGTGATAATGTTAAAGATGATGATTCTGGTAATTTATATTCATTCACTACTTTATCTCCTGATATAACACCACCAGAATTAGAAGTTAAATTTCCTGAGATGGTTGCTGGCACAAGAATTGATATTGTTGGTTATACTGAAATCGGTGCTCAAGTCAGTTTGTATGTTGATGGTGCTTTAGCAGGAAAAACTACTGCCATAACTTTTGATAAAGAAAATTTTACAGAAGAATCTTCTGGACAGTCTTTTGAAGAACAATCAGAAGTTGAGGAAGAAATAAGTTCAGAAAATAATAATGTTGAAACTGAAGAAAATAATGTCATTAATGAAACTAATAACTTTAATAATACTAACAGCGTTAATGAAACTGACAATGTTAATGAAACTAACGAAACTAATAACGCGGGTGGTGATACAGAAGTAATTGAAACTTATTCTGAAACTCCTCCTGGAAATAATCTTGTTGGTTCTGCAATTACTCCTCCTACAAACAGTCAATTAGAAGGGAAGTTTGAATTTAATGCTGTTAAGTTGGTTGCTGGAGAAAATCAAATCACTGTTGAGGTAATTGATGGTTCTGGAAACAAAGCGGCATTATCTGGAAAAGTTTTAACTGACTCTACTAAACCAGTCCTATCTGAAATTAATCTCCCTGAATATGTTGATGATAATAATGTTGACTTTATAGTAAATGTTTCTGAAAAAGTTACTTATGAAATTACGGTAAATAATAAATCAGTCTCTTCAGGAGAAGGTTCTTCAATCAGTGAAAATATTGCTTTAGAGGAAGGAGATAATACTATTGTTTTAAAAGTTGTAGACACGGCGGGATGGGAAGTTATTAGAACATTCACAATAAAATCAGATACTGAAGCTCCAGCAGTTAGTTTTAAAATTGAAAAAGGTGGAGAATATTATCAGGGAAAAGCAGTTTCTAATATTAACGGAGAAACAGAACCTGATGCTGCAGTTTATCTTTATATTTACAAACCTATTGGTAGTGGAAACAATCCTGATTTTAGTAAAGCTGTTAAAAAAGTTACTGCTGACCAAAATGGTAGTTTTACATTTAAAGATGTAGATTTTGAACATAGACCATTTAATTTAAAGAGTCTTGCTCCTAAAGAAGTTCCTTCAGGATTACAAGAATATTCAATATTTCCAATAAGTCAAGTTGCTGAACAACAAAAAGATACTATCCATATTTTTGTGATTTCTGAAGACAAAAGTGGAAAAAGTGATTATGCTCAAGAATCAATTACCATTAACAGTTGTTATAGTGCGAATATGGATTTTGAAGTTCTTGCTTTATCAAGGTTTCAATCACCATTAAGGTTAGTTCCTAGTTTAGTTGACCAAGGCAGACAAATTGCTTCAGCAGTATTTAATTTTAGTTATCGTGGTGATGGAATCACTCAAAACGATATTGCAACAGGTCAAGAAATCGGTTCTTCTTATGAAATAATAAACGTTAATTTTGATAAAGCGTGTACTGCATCAATGATGGACGATGACCAATTCCGGTTGGGTTGTACCATTTTCCCACAACGGCCAAGTAAACCTTTGCCAAGTAATGATCTTTCAATGTGGTACTTAACTTATAATTTACACAGTTCAGAAAAACTTAGTGATAAAGAAGGTAATTATTGGGATGAGTTCAAGAAAAGGCAAGTAATTTTCCCCATGAAAATTAAAATTGATTACCATGAAAGATTACCTGACGGAAACTGGGGTCCAACAAAAACTCAAACCAGTTGTTACGATTTAAGTTATTTTGTAGATATTCCAATTGATAGTAAAGAGATGATTCCTGACTTTTTAGCAAATGAAGGTATTGATGCTATTAGTTGGACAGTTGATCAAATTGATGTTGTAATGGAATATTTAGAAAAAGCAATCATGGTCGCTGGTGTTGCTTGTATCTCTTCATTCTTAAGTAAGATGGTAGTAAAATGGATCAGGGTAGCAACTTCAAAAATGGAACCTTATTTTACTAGGACTAAAAGTGAAGATGAACGATGCCCTTATGATCAACGTAACTTATTAATGAAAAGTACTGTTGAACATTGGACAGAATTAGAAAATGATGGCCTGTTTAAAACTAATGATGAAAAGCCAGTAAACAAGTTTGGTAAAGATTGGATAAATCCTGAAAATTCTTTAGATGAAAAATGTCCAATGACTACTAATATGTGGAAAACAGAAGCATTTTTGGATCAAGCTTATCGATGGAGTTGTGATCGTGTACTTTGTAGAGCAGTACCTGCAGCATGGACTTCTGATAAAGATAAATCTCAAGTTGATACAGTTATTTTGTCACAACAACAATGTGCAGCTACTAGTAAAGGTATTGCTTTAAGACAAATTGAAAATTGTCAAGATCAAATTAAGACCGATGCTATTTATGGTGGTGGAAATGATAGGGCTAGGCAATTAAAGAAAGATGGTGCGTTTCCCTGTTATTTAAATCCTGTAAATAATCAACTTTACTATATTAGCGAACCAGCAAAAGGTTCATTAAATGAACCTAAGATTGTTAAACTTGATTGGTTAAGCCCTTATGGTGGAATGAATTTTGACCAAGCTTTTTTAGCAGAGGGAAGTCAATTACTTGCTTACAAGCCAAGAGATTCAAAAGATATTATTGTTGGAACAGATCGTGCTTGTAAAAATGTTTGTAAAAGCACACGTAGTCCTGGATATAAAGCTGATTCTGATAACGGGATTGAAAATTATTATAATGGTATCAGTGGGAGTTATGGTTGTTATAAAGAAGTTCAACAGGGAAGTTCTATAGCTTGGGTTGATGCAAAAGGTGATGAACTGAAAGGTGATGCTTACGCGGCAGGTTATACCAGTGATTGTTTTGTTAATGTTGATGCTAGTGGCGAAGAACTAGCTCATGTTGGTGATGAAAATGGTTTGTTACAATGTGTTTGTACTAATGATGAGAATGAAGAAGATGTGCAAACTAACGGTGCAAGATTAGCTGCAAAAGAAAGCGAGGGTACTGCAGAGGATTGGGTTTATCGACAAGCAAAAATGAATGATGTCTCTAGAGGTTCTGGAACTTATTATCCTCCTTGGAGATATTATAAAGGTAGAGATTTATCTGGAGCGTTTGGTGCAAATTATTTATTAGATTATGCTCGACCTCAACCAAAAGAACACCAAGTTAATCCTAGCACTCAGCACATTGGAGCGTTTCAAAGTGTTTGTTTAAGTGGTATTCGTGCAAGATTGATGACATTGAAAAGTATTTTAGAAGCATTGAAAGGATGTATCCAAGAAGCAAAAGTTACAGGTTTAAGAGATGCAGGTGTTTGTAAAACTATATTTTCACAACAAGTTTGTGGTTTAGTTTACAAAGCTTTGGCTTACTTTTTTACCAGTTGTAGTCCCTATTCATTTGCAGATCAATCAAAGAGTGGGGCCATAGGTGCGATTAGTACTATTTCTGATGCTACTTTAGGAAGTATTAGTGAAGTCATGGACGAATCAATTAGTGAAATTCAAGGAGATTATAAAAATGCTAATTTGAACCAGTTCTTTGAAGGTGGGGCTAAAGGGTTTACTGAATCAATTTGTATGGCAGCATTTGGTTATGATTGGCCAATGGGGATGGACTTTATTTTAGATACAGCTTATGCATTCCCAATGAAATCTACTGTGCACGTAATTCCAGCTGAAAGAGAATTAGTTACTGTTAACCCTGCTACTGGTGCTGCAATATTTAATTACAATCTTGGGGCAATGATTCTTCCTGGTTGTAGAATTAGAAGTGCAGACATTTATTTGAAATGTGTTGGTAAAGAAGATCTTATTAGAAAGGATGTTTATTGTGGTGATCAAGGTTGTGATTGTATGGCATCTGATTCAATCTCTTCGTTGGAAGGAGAAAAAGTAAAAAGTTTAGACAAAGGCCGTTTACTTAATTTGAAACAAGGTTCATTTGTTGATATGGAAATACCTTCACCACAAGTTGTAGAATCTCATTACCGTTATGATCATGTTGTTGTTAGTTTAAGTTTAGATCCAAATGAAGACCCAGAAAATTGTTATGATGAAGGTTATAAAGATGGGAAGTTTTATTTCCCTATTAAAGATATCTCCCCGAAAGGATTCTTAAGTTGTCAAGCAGATCCTCTTACTGGAAAATATTATTGTCCTGAAGTTGTTGGTATGTTTGGCGGTGGAAGTGGTGCGTACTTTGAAGACCCTTACATTAGTTGTTATGATAAAAATACTCAAGCATGGGCGAATTGTGATACTCCTGGTTTGTTTAGTAAAGGCGACCAGATTAAAATTAAAGCCCATACAATGACTAACGGTGGAAAGTATTGTTTTAAATCAAGTTATACTGGATTGGGACAAGGTGTTCAATCAGAATTACCTCAGCTTATGCCGGAACTAGCTGCACCGTGGAGTCCAGTGATTAACTTAGGTACAGTTAATGAGAACATGTTTTCAGGTACTGCTGGAATAACTTTAAGCACGGCAACAAGTGATACTGGTTGTACTCAACCACATATTGTTGGCGGTTCAAGTAATGCTGGAAATACGCCTGTTACGTTCACTTATCAACTAGTTGGTATTGATCAATATACCGTATTTGTTCCTCAGGGGATAACTGTTAATGCCCCATATACAATCAGAATAGCTGATAGGGCATTAATGAAGAATAATATTGCGACATTAACACCTAATGATATTACTGCTGCAATTTTCAATATTCAAGGTTTCCAAGTTAAAAATTTAATTGGTCGTCCTCAAGGGCCAAAAAATGTTTGTATTTATCAACTAACTGCAGCAGTAGGTTCAAATTATGCTCCACAATTTAATCAGAAATCCTTACAATTAACTTTTGAAATTTTATTGCCTGATGCCAGCGATACTTGTCACAACCCTAATATCCCCGTTAAAGCACCTGGGTTTGGAAAAAATAGAGTCCAAAAGAACGTTATTATTCAATTAGAACCAGTTGTATCACAAGTTGCAAGTAAGATGCATCAAGAGTTTATGAATAGCAACCATAATTATGTTCAAAAAACTGCTCGTTCTATCATTAGTAGAAAACAAAACGATTTAGAAGATGCTTTAGCAGTATATTATTTAATTGCTGATTATGTGTCTCAATCTGAAACCAATTGGAAAGTGCAATTTGGTAAAGAAGTTTGTAATTTGATGAACGTTTTTGAAAAAAGGGATTACATGGACAACGAAGGTATTAAAGATGATTATCCAGAGGATATAAAGAAGTCTGCTGAATTTATAAAAATAGGAAAGTATTTGGGAGAAATAAAAACTAGTGTTGGAACTTGTTCTGCGGGGAATTCAACAAATGAAAACTAAGTCTGGAAAATTTGCTATTGAAATATTAATATTGATGATTGTTGTAGTTTTAACAAGTTCAATAATTTTCCTTTTAATTCAAGCTGACGTTATCGCTGTGAAAGAATCTAATAGTGATGTTTCATTACTTAATATGGAATTTATTCCCATTGCTCGAGAAGGTTATTTATCAATAAATGAACTAATCTTTTGCGATTATATTGATGAAAATTATGGGTGTATCGGGAAAAGTGACGATTTTGCATTAGGAAATAAAGTTAATTTTAGGTTTGTAGTTGAAAGTAGTGCTTATAATGGTGAAATTAAAATTATTAAAAATTATAGGATTAAAGGTCCTTCAGGTAATGTATTTTTAGATGTCGATGAAAGTAATAATTTCCATTTTGATTTAGATAGTGATAAAAAAACAGAATTTGTTACGTTCAAAGATTATTTTTTTATTGGTAAAGACTTACCTGAAGGAGAATACACTTTAGAATTAATTGTTGAGAACCCTTTAATTATGAAAAAAACAACATTATCTAAAAAGTTTCAAATGTATTTTTTTGATGATGACGGTTTTTTAGAACCATTGGAAGAAGATGATTATTACGATTAATTATGAATAATAATGAAATGGCA
>Ga0233437_1000526_pt1 | contig 86241 bp, 92 predicted proteins | sample SI_122_August201_FD_182714 | JGI IMG/M metagenome (GOLD analysis project Ga0233437, IMG submission 182714) | Seawater microbial communities from Saanich Inlet, British Columbia, Canada - SI_122_August2016_200_MG | ecosystem: Environmental > Aquatic > Marine > Inlet | place: Canada: British... | reverse complement strand
GTATTTTACATCCAACATCTTCCTCATAAAAAATACATTTCCCATATGGCTTATCGTCCTCTCTAAGTATTTTAGGTCTCCTTAATGTTGTGTTGAATTTTGTAAGTTCTTCAGTATATTCTTGTTCAAATTTTTTTTTTGATAATCCCAATAATTTTGCAGATTTACTAGTTTCTCCTTTAATAAATGCTCCTGAACCAAACTTACATGGATTCTCGCATTTATTACATCTACATGGATGTACAAGTTTCATTATTTTTTCGTCTGAACTATAATAATTTATCATCCTGAAATTTTTACTTTTGAATGCCTTAAAATTTTGCCTTTAAGTTCATAACCTTTTTGAAGTTCTTCTAAAACTATATCTTCCTCTTTGTCAGATTTTTCTTTCATTAAAACTTCATGTTTATATGGATCAAATTTTAATCCTTGAGCAGCAATGGATGTTAAACCTTCTTGTTTTAATATGTCATTTAATTGTGCATAAACAAGTTCAATTCCCTTTTTGAAACTTTCAAAATCCTCATTATTCTTAAACGCAAGTTCAAAACTATCAAGTACTGGTAAAATTTTTCTAATCATATCAGCACTACTAAATTCAAGTAATTGTTTTGTTTCTCTTTCAGTTCTTTCTTTATAATTAACAAAATCAGCTTGAATTCTTTTACACATAATTGTAAGATTTTCAATTTCTTGATTTTTCTTATCAAGCTCTTCTTTTTTTGATTGTTTTTTTTTCTTTTCAGCCATTTATCATCCTTCTTTAAAAATTAAAAAAGTGAGACTAAGCTCACGTTTTTGTGAGCGCATGTCGCACAGTTTTGCTAAAGCTTTTCCTAAAAGCTTTACATCATCGGCATTCCGCCCATGCCACCCATTCCTCCCATAGGCATTCCACCAGGAGGTAATCCTGGAGAATCATCTTTAGTATCAGGTAAATCTGTTACAATAGCTTCAGTAATTAATACCATTGTTCCTATTGAAACTGCATTTTGAAGAGCAGTTCTTGTTACTTTTGTTGGATCAATAACTCCTGCTTTAAACATGTCTTCGTATTTACTGTCCTTAGCATTATATCCAATATGACCTGATTCTTTTAGTAATTTATCAACAACAATACTTGATTCTTTACCTGCATTTTCAGCAATTATTCTAACTGGATATTCACATGCTTTTTTAACAATTTCAACACCAATTTGTTGATCACCTGTTAAGTTCAACGAGTTTAATACTTCTCCAGATCTAAGTAGTGTAACTCCTCCTCCAGCAACAACTCCTTCTTCAACAGCAGCTCTAGTTGCATGAAGTGCATCATCTACTCTTGCTTTTTTCTCTTTCATTTCTGTTTCAGTTGCTGCTCCAATGTTTAGTACTGCAACTCCACCAGTTAATTTAGCAAGTCTTTTTTGCAAATCTTCCTTATCAAAATCTGAATCAGACATTTTAATTTGAGATTCAAGCAAATTAACTCTAGCTTTTAATAAATCAGTGTCACCTTCTCCACCAACTATAACAGTTTTATCTTTGTCAACTTTAACTTTCTTAGCTTTTCCTAAATCAGTAATTTTAGTTGTTTCAAGTTTCATTCCTTTATCTTCACTAATGACTCTTGCACCTGTCATAACTGCAATATCTTGAAGCATTTCTTTTTGATCATCTCCAAATCCTGGTGCTTTAACTGCAACAGCTTTAAGAGCTCCTCTAATTACATTTAATACTAATGCTGCTAATGCTTCTCCTTCAACGTCTTCAGCAATTATAACAAAAGGTCTTCCTTCCTGAGCAACTTGTTCTAAAATTGGTAAAAGTTCCTTCATTGTACTAATTTTTTTATCATAGAGTAATATTAATGGATCCTCTAATTCAGTTATCATCTTATCTGGATTAGTTACCATATAAGGGGAGACAAATCCTTTATCAAATTGCATACCTTCAACAACTTCTAAACTTGTTTCAAGCGATTTTGCTTCTTCAACAGTTATAACTCCAGAGCTTCCTACTTTAGACATAGCATCAGCAATTAAAGCTCCAATTTTTTCATCATTATTAGCTGAAATTGTTGCAACTTGCTGAATTTTTTCTTTATTTTGAACTGGAACACTTTGTTCTTTTAAATATTCAACAATTTTTTCAGAAGCTTTTTCAATTCCTACTTTTATATCTGTAGGAGAAGCTCCAGCTGTAATATTTTTAATACCTTCTTTAATAATATAAGAAGCTAAAACTACTGCAGTAGTTGTTCCGTCTCCAGCAATGTCTTGAGTTTTTTCTGCTACTTCTTTGATTAATTGTGCTCCAACATTTTCAAATTTGTCTTCTAAATCAATTTCTTTAGCTATTGTTACTCCATCATTAATAATTGTTGGACTTCCAAATCCTGAATCTAGTGCTACACATCTTCCTTTAGGACCTAGTGTAACTGAAACAGTTTTCATTACTTTTTCTGCTCCCTTTAATATTGATTGTCTTGCTTTTTCATCAAAAATTATTTGTTTTGCCATATCTATCACCTTATTAGTTATTTTTAATTTTTATGCGCAGTTCCCCGCGCCCCTTGGTATATATTATATTAATATTATTCTACAACTGCTAAAATATCTTTAACATCCATTAGCATGTGTTTCATTCCTTCAATTGTTATTTCAGATCCACCGTAACTTTCATGAATTACATTGTCTCCTATTTTTATTTTAACAAGTTCTCCATCTCCAACAGCAACAACTGTTGCAGTTAATGGTTTTTCTTTTGCTGAATCTGGAATATATAATCCTGATTTTGTTTTTTCTTCAACTTCAATTGGTCTTAATAAGACTCTGTTTCCAAGTGGTTTAATTTTCATTTTATTATCCTCCATGTATTTTGTTTAATTATTAAGCGTAAAATTATCTAAGGGAATATCCCTTAGATTTAGTCAATTTGTAATTTTTTTCTTTTTGATTTTTCAATATTTTTTTTAGGAACTTCAAGACGAAGTACTCCATTTTTATATTCTGCTTTTGCTTTGTTTGAATCAACTTCTCTAGGCAAACTTATGTACCTTTGGAAATTTTGTGCATAATAACTAAAAGATTTTTTATCTTTACTTTTTTTCTCACTTTTTGATTCAACATTTAATTCCATAAATCTATCATCTACAATTAAATCAATATCTGATTTTTTTACTCCTGGTAATTCAAAAGTTGCAATTATTTGTGTTTCTGTTTCCTGTAGATGACATTTAGGTGCTCTTTTATTTTCCATAGGTACCAAATTTGATCCCTTGTGACCAATTAGAGGTCTATTTATAGGTTTATCCCAGAAAAATCTGGAAAATATTTTATCCATTTCTTCATGCATTTTATCTATTTCATCAAATGGGTCATAATACATATCAACCACCTCCAAGTTTTTGAGGAATTTTATTTTATTCATATTCCTCAGTTTCTAGGTAAAATACTTAATCATATTTAAAGGTTTCGTTGATCTTAAATCAACAGAGTTGATGAATTTTGCTTTTGATTTATAAATGTTTCGGAAAACTTTATATACTTCTAAACGAAATTCATAAAATATGATCATAAAAAGCAGAAAAATTACAATTAATAGAATTAGAAAACCTAAAAATCAAAATTTAAATGATGAATTACAATGGTTTTTTCAATCTCTAGGTTTATTTGGTAATAGAGACAAAAACAAAAGCTGCTTTAGGATGACTATAGTTCTTTTAAAATCACTTAGAGATCCTGAAGGATTAACTAGTGATGAAATTTCTGAAAAAGTTCAATTAAGTCGAGGAACTGTTGTTCATCATCTTCATAATCTAATGAGTGCTGGTCTTGTTGTCAATAATAGAAATAAATACATGTTAAAAGTTGATAATCTAAGAGAATTAGTTGATGAAATTGAACATGATTTATTTAGAACAATGGCAAATCTTAGAGATGTTGCAGATCAAATTGATAATAGACTTGATTTATAGTCATTAATTTTTTAAATAAGTTTTAGATATAATTTTTTATGCTTAGATTTGAAATTAATACTACTAATAAATCAATTAGTGAAATTATTCAAGATATCAAAAATATTACGAATCAAAATAAAGGAATTTATGAAGTTATTATAGATAATTTAAATCCTAATGCAAATAAATTTTATCTATCTCTTTGTGATCAAATTTTAATAAATAAACTAAAAATTAAATGGTTTATTAACACAATTCCTAATATTAATTATAATTTAAATTTCTTTAAGAAAATAAGGTTTTGTGGTTGTTTTGGAATTCATTTAGATATAATTTCATTTTCAGATTCTCTTCTTAGATTTAATAAATGCTCATTTAATTCTATAGATATTAAGAATAACCTCAGAGATGCTAAAAATGGTGGCCTAAATACCTCAATATCTTTTACTTTAGGCAAAAATGAAACAAAAAATGATATTGACTTATGCTTATCTGAAATTAATGATAATTCCTTATATATTGATGATCTTGGTAGAATTAGAATAAAAAATAAAACTAGTAAAACAATAAAATTTAGATCTCAAATACTAAATACTGCTAAAAAAAATAATATATTTATTTTAAATTAAAGTCAGTTTTTTATATAGATATTTCTTTTAATTAATAATGAAAATTATGCTTTTGCTTCTTCCCCCATGGGGAATTTCAAATCCTCACCTTGGTTTAACATATGTTGCAAGTGCACTTAAAGAAAAAAAATATCAAGTAGAAGGATATGATTTAAACATTGAAATTTATAATGATTTAGATAATAAAACAAAAGATAAATGGAATCATAGTTCGCAAAGATTTTGGAAGAAGGGATTGCTTAAAAATCATCATTTGTTAATTGACAAACACATTAATAAACTTGTTAAAATAAATTTTGACATTTTAGGAATGTCAGGTTGTGATTTAAGTTTAGATGTTCTTAATTATATTCTACCTAAATTAAAAAAACATAAACCAAAAATTAAGATAATTATTGGAGGTGGAATTGTTGCAAACAAAAAAATCATACAAAAAATCAAAAAAGAATATGTTGACTATATAATTTTAGATGAAGGAGAATATTCTATTTTAAAAGTTGTTGAATCTATAAAATCTAAAAAACTACTTAAAAATTCTAAAACAATTAAAATTGATAAACAAAATAAAACACTTCTTGTAAAATCAACTAAAAAAACAAATTTAACTAAGATTCCTGTTCCTTATTTTGACATATTTCCAATTAATTCATATGTAAATAATGATCTTCCTATATCCTTTTCAAGAGGATGTATTATGAGATGTGCATTTTGTGTTGATTCTCCAATTCTTTCACCATTTCGAACAAGAAAACCTCAAGATGTTGTTAATGAAATGTATAATAATTATAAAAAATTCAATATCAGAGTTTACCAAGTAACTGATTTACTTATTAATGGAGACATAAAATTTCTAAATGAATTTTGCGATATAATAATAGAAAAAAAACTTCACTTTTTTTGGGGTGGACAAGCAATTATTAGAAAAGAAATGGCCTTAAACTTACTTCGAAAAATGAGAATTGCAGGATGCACCCATCTAATTTTTGGAGTTGAATCTTTTTCAGATAATATAAGATCACTCATGAGAAAAGGAAGCACAACAACTTTAGTAAAAAAGGTTATAAAAAATTCAAAAGTAGCAGGAATTGAAACAAGAATAAATTTAGTTGTTGGATTTCCTGGTGAAACAAAAGAAGATCTAAATGAAACAATAAAAACAATTAGGGAACTTCAACCATATATTGACTATATAAATTGCTTAAATATTTGTAATGTTTTTCCTGATACTCCTTTAGACTTTGAATCAAGTAAATTTAGAATAATAAATAACAAAGATAAAATTGGTCTTTTTTTCAAAGCAAATACAGATATAAAAGAAAGAATCAAAAGATTCAAAAAAGTCTACAAAGTTTGTAAACAACAAAATTTAGAACCCCTATTAAATAATGTTGAAGGATTGGTTGATATTGATAAATTATAAAAAGAAAAACAGCCTCTGAAGGGAATTGAACCCTCGACCTTTGCCTTACCAAGGCAACGCAATACCACTATGCTACAGAGGCGACTGTAAGGAGCCTGTGTTGCTTTCAAAAACCGGAACTCAAAGTCTGTTGGTTTTTTATATGCTACAGAGGCAATTATGAGTGTGAAATTCTTTTCATCTTAAAAATTTAATGAAAAAATGGACCTATCTTCGCGCAACCAACTAGTGAGTTAGCGCTCAGAAGATTCCATTTCACTATGTGAAATGGACCAATCGGGATTTGAACCCGAAGTCTCCCGGCTGCCAGCCGGGCGCGATAGCCGAATTACGCCATTGGCCCTTATCTGTTTTTTTATGGGACTGAGCAATTTACTGCGAATGTCGCATAATCCCCATCAATGCTGATAAGGATTGACGCCATTGGCCCAATAAGGTCAACGAAATCAATTTGTGTTTTTATACTTTATTATAAGGAGAGGTGCGGAGAACCTAGGTTCTCTGCTTAATTACAAAAAAAACCCTCTTTTTTCAGTTATTATCCCGAAGATTTTTATATTCTATAACTATTCCTTTCCTCTACAATGAAACATAAACCAATCTTTATAACAAGTGCATTACCTTACGCTAACGGACCACTGCATCTAGGGAGTATGGTTGAACATACCCAATCAGACATTTATGCTAGGTTCATGCGAATGATAGGTAGAAAAGTTGTTTATGTATGTGCTGATGATACTCATGGAACACCTATTGAAGTGAATGCTGCAAAACTAAATAAAACTCCTGAACAATTTGTTAAAGAATGGTATAATCACCACACAGCTGATTTAACGGGTTACCATATTAGTTATGATTCATTTTATACAACTAATTCTAAAGAAAGCAAACATTTTACTGAAAAAATTTTTAATATTTTAAAAAAAAACGGTCATATCTATAAAAAAGAAATTGAACTAATGTATGATTTAGAAGCTAAACGATTTCTTCCAGATAGATATGTTAAAGGAATTTGTCCTAAATGTGGCTCACCAGACCAATATGGAGATAACTGTGAAAAATGTGGCGCAACATATAATCCTAATGAATTACTCGAACCTTATTCAGTAATAACTAAATCTAGACCAGTTGTAAAAATTGCTGAACATTATTTTTTCAAGTTAAGTTCATTTTCAAGTAAATTAAAAAAATGGTTAACTAATAATAAAAAACTACAACCTGAAATCAAAAATCAAATCTTAGGCTGGGTAAATGAAGGTCTTGAAGATTGGTGTATATCTAGAAATGCTCCTTATTTTGGATTTAAAATTCCTGGAGAAGATGATCTTTATTTTTATGTTTGGCTAGATGCACCTATAGGTTATATGGCTGCTCTAGCTAATGAATTAAATGGTAAAGTTGATAATGCTGAAAAGTTCTGGAATGAATCTGATGTAACTCATTTTATTGGAAAAGATATTATTTATTTCCATCTATTATTTTGGCCTGCAGTTTTAATGGCTTCAGGATTTTCTATTCCTGACAATGTTATTGTCCATGGATTTTTAAATATAAATGGTCAAAAAATGAGTAAATCTAGAGGAACTTTTATTCGAGCTATAGATTTTAGAGAAAAAACTAATACTGAATTTTTAAGATATTATTTTGCTTCAAATTTAACCCACACAATGACTGATTTAGATTTAGATTTAGAAAAATTTATTTCAAAAACTAATAATGAACTTGTGGCAAATGTAGCTAATTTTGTATATAGAACTTTAAGTTTTACAAATAAAAATTATGATTCTAAGCTTTCAACAATTAGAGATACTATGCTTTTAGAAAAAATCCAAAAAAAGACTGATGAAATTAAAGCTGCTTATGAAGCTTTTAATTATAGAGATGCTGTAAAAAATATTCAAGAAATTGCGTCTCTAGGAAACAAATATTTTCAAAATAATGAACCTTGGAAATTAATTAAAATTAATAAAGAAGAAACAGGGGAAGTTCTAACTGATTGTGCTAATATTGCAAAAATATTATCCATTGTTCTTAAACCAATTCTTCCAATGTTTTCAAAAAGTGTTGAAGAACAACTTAATTTAAAAGAACAAAGTTGGAAAGATCTTCCTAATTATATTGAAAATCATAAAATTGGTAAAGCAGTAATAGCACTTCAAAAAATTGAAAAATTAGATTTACAAATTGGAGATAAACCTAATACAAAAACACAAAAAAAAATAGATCCTTTTTCTAAACTAAATTTAAAGGTTGCAAAAATCACTAGTATCTCAGAACATCTCAAAGCTGATAAACTTCTTTTAATTAACATTGATTTAGGAAATAATGATAAAAGACAATTAGTTGCAGGTCTTAAACCTTTTTATGAAGATATAAATGAACTTATTGGAAAACAAATTATTGTTGTAACAAATCTAGAACACGCAAATTTAAGAGGAGAACAGTCACAAGGTATGCTACTCGCTGGTGAAACTAAAGACTCAAAAACCGTAAAAGTTTTAGAAGCACCTAAATCTAAAATAGGTGATCAAGTTTATATTGAAAGAATTACGCCAGGAAGTAAAACAATTAAATTTGATGATTTTTTAAAAGTCAAAATTTATATTGAAAATAATAAAGTAATGTCTGAAGGTAAACAATTAAAATCTGATAAAGAAAATATTGTTACAGAAATTAATAATGGTAAAGTTAGGTAAATTTACCATTTATTTATACTTTGCAACTTTTGTATCTGTCTTTTTAGCAAAAGCTTCAGCATATTGATCTTGTCCTGATAAAAGTAATAACGCTGATCCCAAAGAGTTTTGATACATTTCCTTTTTTTTCCATTTAGGTTTTAATTTTCTATAGAATGGTGTATTTGCTTTAAGTTTTTTATCAAGCTCAGTTTTCATTCCTTCATCTTCAATTAAATAATCTAACATTGCCCTATGTTCTTCAGGATCACTTGGAATAACTTTTTGTTTTAAACTCTTTAATTCATTTGCTGCGTATCCTTTTGCCATTATTCTATAAATTCTTTCGAAAGCAGTTCCGGTTTCATCTGTAGTTTTACCTGAAATATTACCTTCTTTAACTTTTCCTACTATTTCTTTAAAAACCTCGTCAGCTTTATCACCATATGCTGCAGATAAATAATGATTTTTAAATGTATTTAATGCAATGTCTACATCTTCTTTTATTCCGTCGTTTAATTTCTTCCTAGCATCCTTATACCAGTTTTTTCCTTCAAATAATGTTCCAAAAATTAAACCTACTGCTTCTTCAGCACTAAATCCTTTAAGCTCTCCATGATCTCCAATAGCTTTTTCAACATCACCATGAATACCATCAATAACTTTCATTTTGCCTTTTAGGCCCTTATCAATTTCTTTAAATTTAATCTGTTCAAGATTACCTCTAACACCACTTTCATATTGATTATAAGTATGTAAAAAACCCAGAATTTGATGATATTTGTCTTTTCCTTCTAATTTTATTATATCATCTGCATGATCAACAATTGCTTTCCAATCAAATTTTTTTCCTGTAGCGGTTAAAGCTGGAGCAAATTTTGCTTCTCCATCTGCTTTAATAACGTCATCTAGAGTCATATATCATCCCACCTACAAATCTTGTTACTATTATCCAATACTTTCTATTATTTAAATCTTCACATTCAAATTTTTAAATAAGTAAATAAAAAATAATTAAAAGAATTAATTAATTGAACTTTCAAGCTCTTGAATTTTTCCACTTAATACTTCAATCGTTCTTGAATTATCAACTGGATTCATAAGTGCTCCACATTCATTACATTTGAAATTTACTTCGACAGCTTTGTCAAAATCTACTCTTGCACAAGCATGTCCACACATATAAAATTCATTTTTTTGTTCTCTATCAAGCCTATTTCTTAAAAGTAATATTTTATTTTGATGTTGTTCTAAATTAAGTTTATGAATATTATCATCTAAGAAATCCCAATGACTAATATGCCATCCTTTATGTTTATCTCTTTTTCTTTCAAATGAAGTTAAATGTGCTTCATATAATTTATAAAGCAATGCTCTAGCTTCTTGAATTGAAATATTCATGTCTTTAGCAATGATCAATTCTGAAATATCTTTTTTTCCTTTAAGATATAATGCAATATCAACAGCTTCAATTCCAACTGCGTTTGATACTACTTCGCTTATTAATTTTTTCGTGAGTCTCATTTTTATCTTATCCAAAATAATTTGGTGCAATTTTTTTTCCTTTTTTGGCAGATTTAGATTCTTTCTCGATTTTTTTTAAAGCGTTTGGTTTATCAATTTTACCAAATTTTTTTTCATAATTTTTGATGTTTTTTTTAAGGATCTCAGAAATACTTTTTGCAGTAAAAGGATCCATAACAACAACATTATGATTTAAAACTAAGGTTTGATATTCCTGATTTCTAACGTCAACTCTTGGAGTAATACTTCTAAAATCAAATATAAATTTTAGTGGATTATGTATAACTCCTGCTTCATCAGCAAAAAAACTTTGACCATTAACTATATCAAATTTAACTTTATTATCTTTCATCTATCTACCCCACCAATTTTAAATGGTAAAGTTGAGGTATTTATAAAGTTTATTACGACATTAGAACCCTATTTTTTCAATCATTAAATAATTTGTAAATCCCACATTGTAATCTGATAATCCATTTTGTCCTGTATCATCCAGATGTTCTACTGTTCTTGCCAATGACCTTTCATGAATTGCTTTTAAAAACAGATGATCATATTCAATAATTTGATTTTGTATTGCTTCTTTAAGATTCGGATTTAAATCAATTTCATCAAATACATCATAATAGTTTCCTTCACCTGATTCATGTATTGATTCTAATTGTGACATTAATCTTTGCATTCTTGCTGATTGAACCAGTAATGGATCTTATGACTCAATTAATGCATTATAGCTGATTAGTTGTGCATCTATCTCAGTTCCATATCCAATACGATGAGCTTGTTCATGAGCAACTATCCAAAATGCATTTTCATCTAATTCAATATTAACCGAAATATCTGAACTATTTGGATCATGACCTCCCCTTTGAGCATTCAAATAACCCAATAATTTAGGTCTTTGTCTTACACCATGATAAAATCCAATTTCCTGTCCTGTTTCTTTTTTTATATACTTTTGAATCGCATCTCTTGTTTTTCTAGAGGATTCACCCCAACTTAGATCCATAGGTTGGTATTCTTGATTTAATTTCGAGACTAAATCTTCTACTTCATGCATTCTTTCATCAAAGCAAAACTTATTTTCTGACAAATCAGATAACTCAAATTTTTTCTCACCAAAGAAATCAATTTTTTTTGTTTTTTCAATTGATCTTTGATCAAGTTTATTTGAAAGAACCTCTAATCCTGCAAAGCCAACTGCTAAACTTAATGTTCCTAAACTTGCAAAAAAACTGTATCCATTTATGGGATAATCTAATGCAAAAGCCCCTATTCCTGAAAGAATCCCTGCAAGCCCAAATCCTTTTGCCAAAACTTCTGGTTTGAGGGGTATTCTTCTATATTAGGTATAGTTACTTTATCTGGGAAATTAGCTTCTTCACCCATAAAAGAGAATTAGTGCAGTTTCCTTTATAAATGTTTCGATATTTTTACTACTTTTAAGTAATAAATTATTTCTTTTTAATTTCCTTCATTTTTTTAGTTACTGGAATTTTTTCATTACAGGATTCACATTCAAACACAATTGATTTAACTCCTTTGAAAGTTTTACGTTTAAATGGAACTGCTACTTCTCCCTTATGTTTACAATGAAGACAAGTATAGATAATATTACATTTTAAGGATTCTTCATATTCTGTTTTATCAATTGTATGTCCGCATTCAGAACATTCATAATATTTAGCTCTAATTTTTACTTTACCATTAGGACCTACAGGCTTACTCATTAAGGATTTACTACATTCGGGACATTTTTCTTTAAATGCCCAGGCTTTAACATGACCTTCACCTACTTTTCTTGATGTCCAATATATTACTTCTTCCATTGATTCTGGCATTCTTAAACTCATTTTTTTACCTCACATTCGTTTTATTTCAATACTTATAGCAGGTATCATTACTCTAATGTACCTTGGACAAATTGTAAACTCATAATTATATGCTTTACAATAATTTTCTAAATCTAATTTTTTTTCAGGGCTATCAAATTTAATAACAACATTAATTCCTTCTTGATCCTTATGCAAAATATCATATTCTCTCAATTGTTTTTTTACTTTAACTGTTATTTTTTTTAGTTCACTTAATCTATTGTCTAAATTACTTAATTTTTTATATAAATCCAAAAAAAAATCTTCTAGCTCTTTATCAAAATTTTCTTCTAAATATTTTAAATACATATTGTCATCAATTCCAATAAATCCACCATACTCATTATTTATTGGTTTCCATCTACCAAAACTACCAATTATTATGTCACCATATTTTGCAGCATTATTTCCTATACTACCTGAAACATCATTTATTAACAAACAATTCTTTTTTTTGCATAATGCATAAATTTCTTTCATATTTTCTTGTGTGCAAAAATATCCTGGCATTGAATTAAATAAAAGTACAGAATTTGAATCGATTTTTTTTTCTAGATATTTAATATCAAGTAACCCATAATTGGTATCAAGTAAATAATATTCATATTTTAATTTTTGAAGATATTGTTCATAAGTTATCCATCCACCTTGATCTTGAATAAATGCTTTTGTCTTACCGAGATATTGTGCTAATTGAAGTGCTAATCTAATTGAAGCGTTACCTCTATTAGTGAAAAAGATCTCATCTTTAGAAGTAAAATCACTTAAAATTTTTTCACACTTTTTTTTCATATAATCTTCATTTAGTTCTAGGTTTTTATAATTTTTGTTGTTTAACCTTTTATAGTAATGTTCACACAAGCTTTTCGCAGTGTCTCTGCATATGGATCTCCTACGTGAAGTGGTTCACTCCATGAAATATCCATACCTGAAGTAGATAATTCCTGAATTATTTCTTTTATAGGAGTTCCTCCATATTGTGCCAACATATCTAATTTTGCCAATCCTCCAGGTTTAAGGATTCTTTCGACTTGTTTAAATAATACAGATGTTAAATTGGCTGGAAACCCATAGGCTGCAAAAATACTTGTAACAAGATCTATTGAAGAATCTGGTACTTGTTCCAATATATAATTTGGCCTAGTTGGAAATATAAAATCTCCTTTTATAATTCTATTCCTAGGAACTTTAGTATGATAAAGATCTCTAGTTACTCCAAATGCTTGTATATTTTCAGATAGTTGATTCACATCATCAACATAGGTTGCAGAACCACATCCTAAATCTAGAACAAGGCAATGTCCCTTTTGATGTTCTCTTTCAGCTAAGAAATTAACAATATCAAAATCTAATCTTGAAGTATATCCATGAACAAAATCTGGTCCTTTTCCTCTTGAAAATAGACCTCTACTAGTTGAATGATCTCCTCTGTGATATGTTTCTTTAGGACTGTTCCTTGAGCTATTTTTTCAAGTTGTGCAAAATAAACCATTTTTTAGCAAGACTACAACTCTATATATAAACAATTCTATTATGTTTTAGGAAACTATTTTAAAATCCAAAAATCTCCTTAAAATTATGAATTATTATGATTCTATCTCAAAAGGTTATGAAGAACTTCATAAAGAAGAACAAGAGAAAAAAATAAAGATAATTTATAAATATCTAAATCCTAAAAAAAATGATAAACTTCTAGATGTAGGTTGCGGTACTGGTTTAACTACAATACCTTGGAAATGTAAAAAATATGGTATTGATCCTGCTAAAAAATTATTAGAACGAGCTAATAATAAAAATGAGATTGAATATAAATTAGCAAAAGCTGAAGATATTCCATATAATGACAATTATTTTGACTATGTAATTTCAATAACGGCAATTCAAAATTTTAAAAATATAAATAAAGGTTTGAATGAAATTAAAAGAGTTGGAAAAGAAAAATTTATTTTATCATTTTTAAAAAAATCTTCTAAAGCTAGTGAAATAAAAAAATTAATAAATTCATTATTCAATGTAAAAAAAGAAATTGAAGAAGAAAAAGACATTATTTTTATAATTTAAATTAAAATAAACTTAGATGCCATATATCCAAAGTACATCAAGACTATAGCGATTCCACCAATTCTATCTAATGTTTTATTGTTTCCAACTAACTTTGCTTCAATTAATAACATAAAAAACATTATAACTCCCATGAAATTTAAAAAATATAGATCATTAAGTGCACTAGGAAGTACTCTTAGATCTTTAAATAACATAGGAACACCTAGTCCAAAACAAATATTAAAGATATTACTTCCAAAAACATTTCCTAGTACTAAATCAGTATACCCTTTTCTTGCTGCTTGAATAGATGCCATAATTTCTGGAAAACTTGTTCCTACACCAACAATTGTTAACCCAATTATATACTTACTAACTCCAAAATGAGTTGCTACTGATGAAGCTGAGTAAACTAAAATTCTGGCTGAAATCACAAGTCCAAATAATCCACCAACTAGATAATAAATTGTTTTTTTTGTTGAGAGATCATGCTCCATATGAGGTTCATGCTTAAATTCCTCTCTTTTTGATTTATCTCTAATTGAATATTGATAAATCAAATAATTTATCGCAAAAAAAGCTAAAACCAAATAAATTCCTTCTCTTCTTGTTAATAATTTATCTCCTGCAATACTTGTTAATAATGCAGTCAAAGCAAAATATAGAGGTATTTCTTTTTCAATTACCATTGTATGTGTTCTAAGTTTTGTTATAATTGCAGCTATTCCTAAACCAAGTCCAATATTAACAAAATTTGACCCTAAAATATTTCCTAGAACTGCATCAGTATGTCCAGTTGTGGTTATTTCAACCATATTAACTGCTAGTTCTGCTAAACTAGTTCCTATAGCAACAACTGTAGCTCCAACAATAAGTGGGCTAATTTTATATTTTTTAGCTATAGCTACTGCACCATCAATCATTAATTCTGAGAACTTAATGAGACCTGTTAAACTCAACAACACAATTATTCCGTTTACGTATATATTTTCTGTTACTATCATTTCAAACACTATCAATTTCTTGTTGGACTAACTCATTATTTATTAAGTTTTCGTTCCCCTTCTACAAATTTTCAAATATAAAATTAGAGTAAATTATATATTTATAACATAATTTTTACAAATACACAAAAGATATTAAAAATATTAAGTTAATCTATTCATATATTTCTAAATAAGAAAAAATCACTAATTATATGAAAATTGATAAAAAAAGCACATAAAAAAATTCCAAATTTAAATAGGAAAGAAAAAAGATTAAAAAAAATTAAGCTAAAGCTTCTAATAAATCACTTGATTCAATGAATCTGTAAACTTCTGGTCTATCATCGTTTTTATGTGTAGCCTTAAATTTTTTAACAGCTTTTCTTAAAGTTTCAACATTTTCTTTTGTTTGTCTTTTATCGTATCTTTTAAGAATATATTTCATTTCGTGATCTTCACTAACATTAACTAAATTATGGTCTTTCATTTTTGGTTTTCCTCCAGATTTTTTAACTTTAACAACTCTTTTTTCAAATTTTGCAATTGCATTTTTTGAAGCTGTTGCTTTCTTAGATAATTCTTTATAATCATCTTTTAATTTATCAATTTGTGACTGTTTTGATGCAATTTTTATACTTAAACTATCAGCTTTTCTAATAACTAAATTGCTTGATTTTGCTACTTCTCTAACTAATTTTTCTTGAGTTTTTTTGATTTTTTTAACACTTGTACTAAGTCTTGTAACTCTTGCTTTAATTGTTTCAGCATATTCCCAAACTTCTGTTATTCTTTGATCATTTGCCAAAATTGAGACATTATAAGCTTCAATTGCTTCATTAAATTGAATAACTGTAACAGTAGAATTATTATTTTTTATAACATTTAATTCTTCAACTAATCTTCTAATCACTGATTGTTGTTTTTGGACAGTGTCCATTAACCCATAAATATCCTCTTTTGCTTTGCTAAAAGAGTATCTACAATTTTTATCTATCTTAAAATCATTTTTGAATGATGTTATTACCATTTATAATCACCTAATCGTGGTAACAATAACTTGTATTTAAATGTTGTGCGATATTTTTACTTCAATAAAATCAAACATTTATTAATTTTTAGACGAGAAATAATTAAAAAATTAAAAAAATGTCAGAAACAGAGTTTCTGATCACATTCAGGAAGCTTTTTGATAAAAAAGTTGCTTCCTGATGAATTATTTTTTACTAACTTTTTCTTCTTTAAGAATCATCTTAGCCATCATAAATACGACAAAAGCAATTATTACAAAGTTAATTATTTGACCAAGAAATGCACCTATACCAAATACAAATGGTCCAACTGTAACTGTTGCAGTCTGCCACATTCCTCCTGGTAAAAGTGGTGCAATAAGCGGCATAACAATATTATCTACAAAAGAAGTAACTAATTCTTTTGCTGCAGCGCCTATAATAAAGGCTATTGCTAATCCAATAACTTTGTACTCTCTTAAAAAATCCATAAATTCTTTTACAAGTTTACACATATAAACTCACCCCAAAATTAGTATTCATCACCTCATATTTAAATATAATCTTTTAATATTAGAATAGGAAATTAATTTAAACTTGAAATTTTTTATTTTCTATATGATAATAACTATTGCGGGTACAGCAGGAAGTGGTAAAAGTTCTGTTGCAAAGCTTTTAGCTAAAAAACTCAATCTTAAACATTATTCTGTAGGAGATTTTAGACGAGAACAAGCTAGCAAAATTGGTTTAACTCTTTACGAATATAATAAACTAGGAGAAAAAAAAGCATTCACTGATAATATTGCTGATGAATGGCAAGAAACTCTAGGTAAAAATGAAAAAGAATTCATAATTGATGGTCGTTTATCTTTTCACTTTATTCCTCATTCATATAAAATTTTTTTAGATGCAGATGAAAAGGTTAGAGCTCAACGAATTTTTGGAGATACTCGAAAAACTGAACAATTCAAATCATTTGAAGAAGCATTAGACAAAGTTCAAAAAAGACAAGAATCTGATAAAACTAGATATATTAAATATTATAAAATAAACCCTTTTGATTATAAATTCTATGATTTAGTTGTTAATACAACTAATATGAGCGTTGAAGAAGTGATTAACTTTATTTTGGAAAAAATTCATCTAAATAAAAACTAAATCTGATCAAGTCTAAGTTGTTTACTTTTAATTAATCTTTCAGTTTCTTCAATTTCTTCATTCACATTATCAATTTCTTGACTTTTTCTTGTTTCAACTATAATCTTCTCACTAATTTCATCATCTTTTTCAAGTTTAAACTGAATTTCTTTACTTTTTTGAATGACTTCTTTAGGCATCCCTGCAATTTTAGCTACATGAATTCCATAACTTTTATCAGTCCCTCCCTCAATTATTTTTCTTAAAAAAATTATATTGTCCTTAGATTCTTCAACCGCAATATTATAATTTTTAATTCCAGAAATTTCTTTTTCTAAATTATTTAAAACATGATAATGTGTTGCAAATAGTGTCTTGCATTGAATTTTTTTTGTTATATGCTCTACTACTGCCCATGCAATTGCTACTCCATCATATGTACTTGTTCCTCTTCCGATTTCATCTAAAATTATGAATGAATTTTCTGTTGCATTGTTTAATATATAAGCTGCTTGAGTCATCTCAACCATAAACGTACTTTGACCTGTAGTTATATCATCACTTGCACCAGTTCTAGAAAAAACTTTGTCAACTATCGATACTTCAGCAAAATCACAAGGAACATAACATCCTATTTGAGCCATAATTATATTTAATGCAATTTGTTTCATAAAAATAGATTTTCCGGCCATATTTGGTCCGGTTATAATCATCATTCTATTTTCTACATTAATTGATAAATCATTAGGAATAAAATCAGTTAATTTTTCAACAATTGGATGCCTACATTCAACTAATTTAAGTTTATAATTTTCAAATATCATAGGTTTGACATAATTATTCATAATAGAAATTTTTGTAAAATTACATATTACATCAAGTAAAGCTAATTTATTTGCATTTTCTTGTATATCTTTTGTGAATTTCTTAATTTTTTCAATTATTTCCCCATATAACTCTTGCTCAATCTTAACTATATTTTCTGTTGCGTGTAAAATCTGATCTTCTAATTCTTTTAATTCATCTGTAATAAATCTTTCACTATTAACCAAAGTTTGTTTTTTAATATAATGAGAAGGAACAAGTGATAAATTTGTTTTAGTAACATCAATAAAATATCCAAATATCCTATTATATCTAATTTTTAATGATTTTATACCTGTTTCAATTCGTTCTTTTTCTTCAATTTCTCTAAGAATAGATTTTGCATTCCTAGATATTTCTCTATATCTATCTAATTCTTCATTGTACAAATCTTTGATAAAATTTCCTTCTGTAATTATAGCTGGAGGCTCATCAATAATAGATTCATCAATTAAACTTGTTACTTCTCTTAAAACTTTAAGTTCTGAAAGTTTGCCTAAAAGCCCTGATTCTGTTTCATTTAAGATTTTTATAAATCTAGGCACTAATTCAAGTGATCCTTGAAGTTGCAATAAATCACGAGGATTTGCGTTTCCATAATTAATTCTTGAAATTAATCTTTCCAAATCAGCAATATTTTTTAAGAGATCTCTTAAATCTTCTAAAATAAAGGGTTTATTTTTTAACTCTTCAACAGCAAGTAATCTTAATTCTATTTTTTCTTTTTTTATCAAAGGATTTAAAATAAATTGTTTAAGCATTCTACTTCCCATTGAAGTCATAGTATTATCTAAAACATTTAACAAGGAGTTTTCTTTGTTTATTAATTCTAAATTCTTAATAGTTGTATTATCTAAAAGCATGAAATCTTTTGTTGAAAAAAATTTAATTGTATTAAGGTGATCAAGAGAATTTCTTTGAGTTTCATTCAAATAACTTATCATAGCACCACAACTACTAATTGCAAATTCCTTGTTTTTTAATCCGAAGCCATCTAATGATTCTACTTTAAATTTATTTTTTAAATTTTCTTTAGCATTTTCAATATAATAATCAACATCGCTTCTAAGAGTAATATAATATTGATCTTTTAAATGATGATGAATCTCTGAATTTTCATAGCTTGTTGGAAAAAGAACTTCATTTGGAGATTTTTTTTTCAATTCATCTAATAAATTGTTTTCACTAATTTCTGTAACTACAAATTCTCCTGTAGAAATATCAACAAAAGATAATCCAATTTTTTCACCAATAAAAACACTAGCAATAAAATTATTATTTTTTGTTAACATATTTTCTTCAATAACTGTTCCAGGTGTTACAATCCTAACTACACCTCTTTTAACTACACCTTTTGCTTTTTTCGGGTCTTCTAATTGTTCAACAATAACAACTTTAAAACCCTGATTAACCATTTTAGCTAAATAAGTATCAAGAGCATGATAAGGTATTCCTGCTAATGGAATTCCTTTGTTTGAATTTTTCATCCTTCTTTTAGTTAATGTTATATCTAATGCTTTAGAAACTATTTTGGCGTCATCATAAAAGGTTTCATAAAAATCACCCATACGAAAAAAAACAATACAATCTTTGTACTTATTTTTAATTTCCATAAACTGCTGCATAGCAGGTGTTAATCCCATAGTTTCCCCCTTCCAAAGTAAGAATAAATATTTATTTAAAAAAATTGGTAAAATATGTCTGCTAAAGAACAACAATCTTTATAAAACATTTATAAAATCTCCTTGTTTGTAAAACAAAAGAAGAGAATTTTATGGATATAGAGATGGAAAATTTTGAAAACCAAGTAAAAGACATAGAAGTTGAATGTTCTAAAATTTTAGAAATTGCTACACAAAAAAGTGAAATAATAGTTTCAAAAGCAAAAAATTTAGCTGCTAAAAACTATACTGAAGGTGTAGCAAACCTTGAAAAAGACAAAGATAAAAAAATCAAAAAAATCAACGAAATATTTAATAAAAAAAGAACTAAATTAACCAATCAAGCAGATAAAGAATTAGACCAATTTGAAAAACAAGGTAAAAATAAAATTGATCTGGCTGTAAAAAAAATTCTAGATTTAGTTGACCAAAAATATGAGGAATTATAAAAAATGCTTTCCCCTAAACCTATGAAAAAATTAACAGTATTTGGTCCTAAAACCTATTTTAAAAAAACTGTTGAAAAATTGTATGAATTAGATGTTGTACATATTGAAGAATATTCTAGTAAAAAAAATAGCATCTTTGATATTGGTAAACCTTTTGATGAAAATGAAGAAATATCTAATTTACTTGTTAAAACTAGATCCCTTATTGATTTGCTTAAAATCTCCGGATCTCCTAAATTTAAAGAATTAAAATTTCAAGAAACAAGTGATAAAATTTCTAGTATTCATCAATCACTACATATTTTAAATAATAATAAAGAATATTTTACAAAAATATTAGAATTTACAAAGTCTAAAAATTATAAAAATGCAGCTAAATCAATTAAAATATCTCAAAATAATTCTTTTAAACAAATGTATCATTTTATTGGAACAATTAATGATGAAACTATTTTAAAAGAAATTTCTGAATTATCTAAAAAAATATCAATTGAAGTTGGAACAACAGAAGGTATAACTTTTGTTGCTATTTTTACTCCTGCAAAATTTAAAAATAAGATTGAAAAAGCATTGTCAACTGTTGAGTTTAGTAGTCTACCTAGTCCAATTATCAGTGATAATTATCCATTCATTAAATCAATATCAACTATTAAACACGTTCCTAAGAATCAAGACATAAAAAACAAAGAATCAAAAATTGATAATATCAATAATCAAATTGATTCATTAAAAAAAGAAAACTCACAATTTTTAATTGATGCTGAAGTTTTTATTAATTCTTTAGCAGATAAAGCTGAAGCACCATTAAAATTTGCAACTTCAAAAAACACATTTTTAATTGAAGGATTTGTTCCAAAAAAAAACTCAGATTCTGTAAAATTAGAACTCAACAAGATTTCAAAAAGTTTGATGATTGAAATAAAAAATCCTTCTAAAAATGATAATGTTCCAATTGCTTTTGAAAATCCAAAAATTGTTAGACCATTTGAAGCATTTATGGAATTGTATACCCTTCCATCATATAAAGAAATTGATCCAACCTTTTTTATGTTTTTAACATTCCCAATATTTTTTGGTTTTATGCTTGGAGATGTTGGTTATGGAATCATTACATTAATTTTATTCACATTTTTAAAGAAAAAAATGCCAAGTGCAAAAAATATACTTAATGCTTTTATTATTGCATCAATTAGTACTATTATTTTTGGAGTTGTTTTTGGTGAATATATGGGATTAGAATATTTTCCTCATTCAATTGCTGAAAAATTAGAAATGCAAGCATATAAAGATGTTCATACTGGAGAAATATTATATCCTATACCTCATTTATTTTCAAGAAGTCATGGAATATCCGATTTACTTTCAATTGCTTTAATAATAGGAGTAACACATATATTTATTGGACTTATTATTGGATTCATTAATATTTATAGAAATCATGGATTTAAACATGCCCTCACTGAAAAAGGAGGATGGATGTTAATACTACCATTAATGTTATGGTTGCTTGTAACTCTAAATATAGTTACAGGAACTATTGCAGAAATGATTCTAAAAATATTTCCAAGTCCAATTATTTTAGGTATTATGTTTGGAATTGGTGCAATTCTAACCATTATTGGTGAGGGAGTTATTGGAGTTATTGAAGTTCTTTTTTTTGCTATAATGTCAAACATATTATCATACGCTAGATTAATGGCTGTTGGTTTAGCTTCATTAAGTCTTGCTGTTGTTGTGAATGAAATGGCAGGACAAATGATAACACAAGGAGTTTTAGGAATTATTGGTGCAATTTTTGTTTTAATTGTAGGACATACTATTAATATTGCTCTAGGAATTTTAAGTCCCTTTTTACATTCATTAAGATTACACTATGTAGAATTTTTTGGAAAATTCTATAAAGGTGGTGGAAAAAAATTTGGTCCTTTTGGATTAAGTAAAAACATTCAATAAATTTATCAAAATAAAAAAACAAATATACGAAGGATATGATACGCAACTGAACAATGAATTAGCGTCTCAAAACTCCTCGCAAAAACACTCAGAGGATATAAAACACAACTGAAAAGTAATTCAGTGTTTTAATACTCCTCGTAAAAACACTCGGAGGATATAAAACACAACTGAAAAGTAATTCAGTGTTTTAATACTCCTCGTAAAAACACTCGGAGGATATAAAACACAACTGAAAAGTAATTCAGTGTTTTAATACTCCTCGCAAAAACACTCGGAGGAAAATAAAAATGGCAGCAGAAATATCTATCGGAACAGGAATGATTGCAATAGGAGCATCATTAGCATTAGGACTTTCAGCAATAGGAACCGCTATCGCTGAAAAATCAATTGGTGCAGCAGCTATTGGCGCTATGGCTGAAAAAGAAGAGCTATTTGGTAAAGCTTTAATTTTAACAGTTATCCCAGAATCCATTGTCATCTTTGGATTAGTTGTAGCAATCTTGATCTTAGGATTAGCAGCATAGGTGACTTACGTGAGTAAAGTCAAAGATGAAATCATTAAAACTACAAAACAATCAGCACAAGTTTTAATTGATGAAGCAAAATCTCAAAACAATGAAATACTCTCTCAAGTAGATTTATCTCTAAATAAAAAAAAAGATTCTATTGAAAGAGATATTGCAAATTATTCTCAAGATAAAAATCAACTTCTTGAAGCTGAAACCCAATCATATAAAAAATCTAAAAAACTAATGATTGAAAATAATTTAATTGAAATTGTATTTGAAAAAGCAATTAGTAAGCTTGGTAACTTAAGTGATACAAAAAGGAAAAAACATATTGATTCAATTTTAACAAAAACAAATGAATTTCCTATTATTTTTTGTTCAAAAAAGGACTCAAAATTAGTTAAAAAAGCTAAAATTATTAACATAATTGGTGGTTTGATCCTTGAAAATAAAACAGGAGATCAAAGAGTGGATTTTAGTTATGAATCAATGGTCGATTTAATCAAAAAAAAGGAGCTTGATACAATTTATGGAGTTTTATTTGAAAATGACTCATAAATTCAAATTCAATCCTTATACTTACGCTAGGATTTGCGCTATGAAATCCTTATTATATAATAAACTAGATTACGATAAATTAATGAAACTTTCAATTTCTGAAATTACCAAATATTTACAAGATCGAATTTATACTGATGAAATAAATGAATTATCTATAAACTATTCTGGAATTAAATTAATTGAACTTGCATTAAATAAACATTTAACTAAAATTATAAGAAAAATAGTAAAGATTAGTGATCCAGATACTACTGCTATTCTTCAAATCTATTTAAAAAAATATGAAATTCTTAATTTAAAAACATTAATTAGAGGAAAATCTACTAAATCACATTTTGAAGATATTAAAACTCTATTAATTCCAATAGGTATTTACAACTTATCAGATTTAGAAAAAATATACAAATTACCTTTATCAAATATTATTAAACAATTACCTAAAGAATGTGAAAATCATGAAGAATTATTTGATATTGAAAATATTTTAGATTTTAGTTACTATAAGGAATTAAATGAATTAAAATCTAAACTTTTAGAAAAAAATCTTACAGATTATATCTCTTTAATTATTGACATACATAATATTAAATTAATTTTAAAATCTAAACGATTTGGCGTTGAAACTAATCTTACTTCAAATTACCTACTTCAAAATAATTCTACAAACATTAATATTCCAGATTTAATGCATTCAAAAGATTTTGATAGTGCTATAGATGTTTTAAAAAAATCAAAATATCATAAATTAGTTGATGAAAATTTTATAGAAAAATATGAAGTTTTTTTAGATAAATTTGTATTAGACTCAAATAAAAAATTATTCCATAAAAAACCTCTCTCATCAGATGTTGTATTTAGTTATGTATTTTCTAAAGAGATTGAAGTTAGAAATATCAGAACTATTGCAAAATCTAAATTACTTAACTTTGAAGATAAACAAATTCAAAAATTAATTATAAGGTGAATAAATGGCTCAATTAGCAGTTGTAGGAAGTAATGAATTTATAATGGGATTTGAATTAATTGGAATACAAAGAACATATGAAGCTAATACTAATGAATCACTTAAAAAAATTTTGAAAAAATTAATGATTGATATGAATATAGGGATCATTGTAATTGATGAAAACTCATTAGAAAAACTTGAACCTGAATTTAGAAAAAATGTTGAAAATAATATAAGTCCTGTGACTGTTGTTTTATCAAAAAAAATAGGTGCTCAATCAAATCTTAGAGATATGATAAAAAAAGCTATTGGCGTAGATCTTTGGTGATAATCATGAAAAATGAAAATGGAAAATTAATTAGAATTGCTGGCCCAGTTGTTGTGGCTACAGGGATTGATGCTAAAATGTATGATCTTTGTAAAGTTGGATCAGAAGGGTTACTTGGAGAAGTAATTCAAATTGATGGTGACAATACAATTATTCAAGTATATGAAGAAACTGCTGGACTAAAACCTGGTGAAGTTGTTATTAATCAAAAAAAAGCCTTATCCGTTAAATTGGGGCCTGGTCTTTTAACTAGCATATATGATGGAATTCAAAGACCTTTGCCTGTATTAGATAAAAAAATGGGTGCATTTATTCTTAGAGGTGTTGATGCTTCAGGACTTGATGAAGAAAAAAAATGGAAATTTAAACCAATTGTAAAAAAAGGTGATGAAGTAAAACCTGGTATGATTATAGGTGAAGTAAAAGAAACTAAAACAATCAACCATAAAATATTAATTCCACCATCTAAAGAATTCATTGGAAAAATAAAGGAGATTAAAACTGGTGAATTCAATGTAAATGAAATTATTGCAACTCTTGATAATGGAACAGAGATAAAATTAAGCCATGAATGGCCTGTTAGAGTCCCTAGAAAATTAAAATTAAAAGTTGCCCCTTCAATGCCACTTTTAACAGGACAAAGAATCTTTGATGGTTTATTTCCATTAGCTAAAGGTGGAGTAGCCGCTATTCCTGGTCCGTTTGGAGCTGGAAAAACAGTGGCACAACAACAACTAGCCAAATGGTCTGATGCTGACATTGTTGTCTATATTGGGTGTGGAGAAAGAGGAAATGAAATGACTGAAGTTTTAAAAGAATTCCCTCATCTTAAAGATCCTAAATCAGGACAAGCTTTAATGAACAGAACGGTATTAATTGCTAATACTTCAAATATGCCTGTAGCAGCTAGAGAAGCTTCCATTTATACAGGAATCACAATTGCTGAGTATTATAGAGATCAAGGATATAGTGTAGCTCTAATGGCTGATTCTACAAGTAGATGGGCAGAAGCAATGAGAGAAATTAGTTCTAGATTAGAAGAAATGCCTGGAGAAGAAGGGTATCCTGCTTATCTAGGAACAAGATTAGCTGAATTTTATGAAAGAGCAGGTACAGGAACAACATTAAGTGGTGAATCTGGTTCAGTTTCAGTAATTGGTGCTGTTAGTCCTCCAGGAGGAGATTTTTCGGAACCAGTTACACAAAATACTTTAAGAGTTACCAAAGCTTTTTGGGCACTTGATGCAAAATTAGCTCAAAGGAGACATTTTCCTTCAATTAATTGGCTAACATCATATAGTTTATATAACAAAACTCTTGAAAAATGGTATTCTGAAAATGTTGATCCTTCATGGACAAAATTAATGAGTGAGATTATTAAAATTTTACAAGAAGAAGAAAAATTATTAGAAATTGTTCAATTAGTAGGGTCAGACGCACTTCCTGAAAAACAACAATTAACCTTGGAAGTTGCTAGAATGATACGAGAATTCTTTTTACAACAAAATGCATTCCATGATATTGATACCTATTGCGAACCTAAAAAAACTTTTATGCTTGCAGATACAATTTTATATTTTAGTGATAAAGCACATTCTGCTTTAAATGAAGGTGTATCAATAACAACTGTTCTAAATTTAGAATCAAAAGAAGAAATTGCAAATGTAAAATTCATTGAAGATTTTGAAACTGAGCTTAATAAAATTAAACTTGCTATGGATAATGAATTTAGCAAGATAACATAGGTGAAGATAATGATCAAAGAATATAAAACAATCAGTAAAATTGCAGGTCCACTTGTTTTTGTTAAAAAAACTCATCCTGTTGGATATAGTGAGCTTGTAACAATTAAACTTCCAGATGGAACAATTAAACAAGGTCAAGTGCTTGACACTAGTGAAGACCTTGTTGTTGTGCAGGTTTTTGAAGGAACCTCAAGAATTGATAGAAACTCATGGGTAAAATTTCTAGGCGAAACAATTAAGATTCCAGTATCTGAATCAATGCTTGGAAGAATTTTAACTGGTGCAGGAAAACCTAGAGATAATGGTCCTGAAATTGTTGCAAAAAAAAGAATGGACGTTGTAGGTGCTGCTATTAACCCTTATACTAGAAGAAGCCCAGAAGATTTTATTCAAACAGGTATTTCAACTATTGATGCTGCTAACACATTAGTTAGAGGTCAAAAGTTACCAATATTTTCAGGCTCAGGTTTACCACATAATGAAATTGCTTTACAAATTGCTAGACAAGCTAAAGTACCAGGTCAAGAAGGAAAATTTGCAGTTGTATTTGCTGCAATGGGAATCACTAGTGAAGAAGCAAATTATTTTGTCAAAGATTTTGAAGAAACTGGTGCACTTCAAAGAGCTGTTGTTTTCTTAAATTTGGCGGATGATCCTGCTGTTGAAAGATTAATCACTCCTAAAATGGCTTTATCAACTGCAGAATATTTAGCTTTTGAAAAAGAAATGCATGTCCTTGTTATTATGACTGATCTAACAAATTATTGCGAATCATTAAGAGAAGTAGGTGCTGCTCGAGAAGAAATTCCAGGAAGAAGGGGATATCCAGGTTATATGTATACTGATTTAGCATCAATTTATGAAAGAGCTGGAATGATTGAAGGAAAAAAAGGTTCTATTACTCAAATCCCAATTCTTACAATGATTGGTGATGATATTACTCACCCTGTTCCTGATTTAACTGGATATATTACTGAAGGTCAAATTGTCCTTTCAAGAGAATTACATAGAAAAGGTCTTTATCCGCCTAATAACATTCTTCCAAGCTTATCTAGATTAATGAATAAAGGTATAGGAGATGGTAAAACTAGAGATGACCATAAACAGTTATCTGACCAATTATATGCTTTTTATGCTGAAGGTTGTGATTTAAGAGGTCTTGTAGCTATTGTTGGTGAAGAAGCTCTTTCAGATAGAGATAAAAAACTTTTAAATTTTGCTGATGAATTTGAACAAAGATTTGTTAAACAAGATTCAACAGAAAATAGATCAATAACTCAAACATTAGATTTAGGATGGGAATTATTAAGAATGCTTCCTAAAAAAGATTTAACCAGAATTAGTCCAAAACTTAGAGATAAATATTATGGAGAAAATGATTTTGATCTCAAAGGTAAAAAAACTAATATGCCTTTAGAATCTGAAGAAGAAAATAGAAAAAAAAGAAAATAGGTACACTAAATGAATATTAAACCAACTAGATCAGAACTAATTAAACTAAAAAATAAAATTAAATTAGCTAAATCGGGTTATAAACTTCTAAAAAAAAAAAGAGATGGTTTAATTTTAGAATTTTTTGATATTTTAAAAGAATCAAAAAGTGTTAGAGGTGAAATGACACAAAAATATAAAGAAGCTCTTCAAAAAATAAATACTGCTAGAATTACAAATAGTGATTTAGCAATTAAAAGTGCATCTTTAGCAATAACAAAGCAACCTATTGTTGACGTTGTTTCAAAAAACATCATGGGTGTAGTTGTTCCTAACATTAGTCATGATAATATAAAAAAAGAATTTCTTTCTAGAGGATACGGATTATTCACAAGTGCTTCAATTAGTGAAGCAGCAGAATCTTATGAAGAATTACTTGAATATATAATTCTTGTTGCTGAAGTAGAAACTAGTATGTTAAGATTACTTGAAGAAATTGATAAAACTAAAAGAAGAGTAAACGCTCTTGAATTTGAAGTTATACCTAAATTAGATAAAGCAAAACAATTCATTGAACTTCGTTTAGAAGAACAAGAAAGAGAAACAGTTTTTCGAAGTAAAATGATAAAAAAAAAGAATAGATAATCTCAGAAATTTTCTTCAAGTGGTTCTTTTAATGAAACATAATATCTTTTGGGCTTAGGCTTTGTATTCTCTCTTTCAACTTCTTTAATAGCATTTTCAATTTTTTTTTTATCCCAATGATCCAATTCATTAAATAGACTTTCAGAACTTGATTTTTCCACATTAATTTTATATCTAATATATTTATATACCTCAATAATTGAAGGGTCAGATTTATTTTTTATTTCATTCATTTTCCCTTTTGTATCCATTTAATTCACCCAATTATATTGATTAATTTTAGATATATAAAAGTTACTAAATAGGTAAAAATATAACTTTGTTAAGAATTAATGTTAATATAAATGCAATTAAAAAACTAGGAACAAAGGGAATTCCATACTTAACTTTTATTTTATTAATTTTCCCTTGTTTTTTAAATTTTAATAGCTGAGATATTTGTTCTTTTTTTATTCCTAAATCTTTTGGTCCTGTGATTAATTTATTATTTACATAAATTGGATCAACAATCCAATCACCCTCTGTTAATTTTTCTGGATCAATATATTTAATCATTGCTACATCTTCAACTGATTTTACAACAATCATTAAATAATTCATTACATATATACTTAGAAACAATAATGAAGCAATCATCTTAAAATAAGGGTCTATTTTTACTACAAATAAAACTATTAAACATATTAAAACAATAATTGAACTAATGAACCTAGTTTTTGAATATTGTTTCATATATTTTTTAAGTTTAGGTTTAAGTTTTTTCCGGTATTTAACACCCATAAAAATAATCCATAAAAGACCATATGCTGCTCCTGCAAAAATTAAATTTATTAAAAATATCAAAAAAAAATCAAGTTGAAATGGATAACTAATTCCAAGTAATGCTCCTAGTCCAAACAACATTTTACTGTCTCCGCCACCCCATTGTCCAGTATAATACATAGCAAACCCAAATATCAAAGCAGCTATCAAACCTAAAACACTTCTTAAAATATATGTAGGATTATTTTCTATAAGTGTATAAATTAAATTTCCACCAAGTCCAAAAGCAACTAATGAATAATTAATATAGTCTGGCACCTCAAGAGTTTTAATATCTGTATAAGAACCAATTGCTATTCCAACTAAAGAAATTGCTTTGAATAAATCTAACATATATTTATATTTTTAAAATCAGTATTTAAAAGTTTTGAAAACATAAAAATTTAATAAATCTCAAATAAAACTAAATAAATATGATAAAGGTTATAATTTTTGATTGGGGAAATGTAATAGAATTTTTTGACGATAAATTATTCTACTCTAAAATGCCTCGATTATTAAAAGTTAATAAAGATTTATTCAAAAAAATTGAATTTGAAAATAGAATAAAACTTGAACAAGGAAAAATCTCAACACAAGAATTTATTAATAAACTAAACAATAAATTAGAATTAAAATTAACTATAAAACAATATGGAGAATATATTCACAAAATTGGTTTTACAAAAATTAACCTTGAAATAATCAAATTAATTAAAGAATTAAAAAAATCTTATCAAATTTATCTTCTTTCAAATAATAGTAAACCTTCACATGATGAAATTATAAAATCAAAATATCATAATCTCTTCAATAAAATGCTATTTTCATATCAAGTAAAACTACAAAAACCAGATCCAAAAATTTTTAAAAAAATCATTAAAAACACTGGTTTTACTGCAGAAGAATGCATTTTTATCGATGACTTGGAAAAAAATTGTGAAGGTGCCTCAAAAGCAGGAATGTATTCAATTGTATTTTATAACAACAATCAACTTAAAAATAATTTAAAAAAACTCCTCTCTTAACAATCCATACCTTAAATCATCCATCCATTTTCCTTTTCTAAAACTTGCTTTTCTTGATCTCCCCTCATAAATAAACCCAACAGATTCAAGAAGTTTAGCTGAAGAAATATTAGGACTCATAACTCTAGCATATATTCTTTCTAATTTTAATTCATTAAAACCATAATTTAAAATTAGTTTAATTGCTTCTTTGGCTAATTTTTTTCTCCAATATTTTTTGCCTAACCAATAACCAATTTCCGAATTTTTGTTATCATAATCTAAATCAATTAAACTCATCATTCCAATAATAGTTCTGGTTTTTAAAAGTTCAATACCCAACTCATAATTTTCTTTTTTTAGAATTTTTTTGTTTGATTCAATTATAAATTCTTCTGCGTGATTTAATTTATAAGGATAAGGTAAAGTTGTATATTTAGATATTTCTAGATCTTTAGCATTGTTATATAATTCATTCGCATCATGTTTCATTAAAGGTCTTAGTTTAAGTCTTTCCCCAATTAATTCCATTAAAACATTAAGAAGTTATAAAAATATAAATTTTTCCTATAAAAACACCGTTACTAAAAATGTTGCATATAACATTAATAATCCAACACCTTCAATCCAAGTTATTTGTTTTTTTCTAATAAACAAAAGTGCAATAAAAACTGATGTTATCATAAACATTGCAGAATCTCTAAAAATTCCAAAACTTAATTTACTAATATAAATTGGAGAAATTAATGCTGCTAATCCTAAAACTAACGAAGAGTTACATACAACACTTCCTAAAATATCACCAAAAGCAATTCCTGAAACACCTTTAAGAACTGATTGTATTTCTACTGTTAATTCTGGAATTGTTGTACCTATTGCAATGACAACTAGCCCTAATAATAATGGAGAAACACCAAACATTGTTCCAAAGAACATAGCTGAATTAACCAACATATTTGCACTAATTAAAAGTGTTATTAAACTAATTGTAATAATTACCATGTCTTTCCATATCGTATCCCATTTAACATCTTTTTTTATCTTTCCCATTTGACCTTCTTTTTTCAAAAGATCAAACATATATAAGAAAAATGCAGCAATTAATATAATTCCATCAAACCTTGAAAGTTTTCCATCAAGCCCTAGTGCTAAAGGAACTACTGAAACAAATAAAACCGAAAGAACTGTTTTATTAAGAATTTTTCCATGAATAAATAATTTTTTTCCTATAATTGCAGTTATACCTAAAACTATTGTAACATCAATAATATTAGCACCTAATACATCTCCTAATACTAATGCTCCAGCTCCTTTCATAGAGGCAACAATGGCTGTTGATAGCTCTGGAATTGAAGTACCTATAGATACAACTAAAAATCCTATCAAATAATTTGAAATTCCTAATTTTTTTGCATAATCTGAAACAGCAGCAATAATATAACTTGCTGAAAACATAATAAGAATTAAGCTAAGAACTGCTATAAGTATGTTTGAAATTAATGGTGTCATTAGTTCTCCTCTTTTTTAAACAAATTTTTTATCCAACGAAATATATTTCCAAAAAAACTCTTTTTTTCTGTTTTTACATCAGATTCATTATTTTCTGGTACAGTTTCATTTTTGGAATTATTATCTTCATTAGTTTTAATTTCTAAATTATCATTATTATTTTTTGACCCCTTAATAACTTTTACGGTTAATTCATTTGAATACGCTCTAGCGTCACTGCCTAAATAGTTATAATCAATTGTTTTTCTAGGAACAGTTATATCCCCTGCTTCTTCAAAAATTAAATCCTCAAAATAAGAATATTCATCAACAATTTCTATTGATTCTCCATCAATCATAATTTTCGCATTTTCAGATCCTAAATTTAAAATACTAACTTTGTTTAATATTGATTCTCCAACTTTTACTTCTAATTCAGTTGATTGATTTATGTAAAGTGCTGGACCTTGAATTTTACCTTCCAAAGTTGTGATTGTTGTATCATCTGATGTTTTATTAAATAATCTATTATTTTTGTCCTTAAAAAAAAGAATAGACTTACTAACTGTTTTAGCTTTAATATTTTTTAATCTAAGTTTTTCTTCATCAAATGTTGCAGTTTCACCAGGATCTAATTTATCAATTTTATATTCAAATACATTTTCAAGTGAATCAAAATTTTGATCTTTTGTTAAATATAAAACTAAGTCATAAATTGTATTCTCATCATTATTTTTTATACTATAATCAACATTTACTATCTCTCCATTGTATATAGTTGTTTTTGATAATGTTTTTGTAACACTTACCTCAGGAATAATTGGGTTAATCTCAAGTGTTGTTACACTATCAACATTATATTCTTTATTTTCATGCATATATGTTGCATGAAAACTGATATTTTTAAAAGTTTTATATTCAACTAAACTTGGAATCATTGTAAAGGCTAATATTTCTCTTTCTTCACTAGAATTTAGACCATAATATGAAGATGTTACTCCTCTGATTTTAAAAATATCAGGTATGTCTGATTTTACACTTATAGAAGGATAATTAATTTCACTTGGATTTTTTGAAGTTAAAGAAACAGTTATAACTTCTTCTTCATAAGGTGTTTCTGTTGAAAATGAAGGTGTTAAAGTAATAATTGGTAGAGGTTTTACTACTAATGTTCTTTCTAATATTTCTGAAAATTTATCACCATCATCAGTTTCATAAGATAAATTAAATCTGAGTTTATATGATTGTTCAGATTCTAAATTAGGCATTTGAAGTTCAGTATCAAGTAAAAAAATAGTGTTATTGATATTTACACTTCCATAAGTATTATTATTAAATCCTGGTAATTGTGTTGTTGTCCTAAAATCTAAATTCTTTATTTTTGAAAATGAATTTTGATTCATTACTTTTACGTAAATTCTTTTCACTTCATTAGAATTTACATATTCAACAGAATCAAGATTACTTGATAGTTCAATTCCTTCATTATATATTAAAAATCCATATTGGAAATTTGGAATACTATGTTTTGTTTTTTTATATTCATATTCACCATTAGCAACAATAAATGATACCCCTATGCTTTTTGCTTTAAGTGTAAAAACAAAATTTTTTGTTTCATTTGAATCTAATTCACCCTCCCATGTGAGTCCCTTAGATGTTTCTTTAAAAGATGAAGGACTCTTTTCAATTTCTACGTTTTTAGGAATTATTAAATTAAACTCCTTAACATCAATGTCTCGGTCTCCTGTATTTTCTAAATTTAATATGAATTCTATTTCTTCATCTAATTCGTAATCTTCTTCATCTGTTTCTAAAGTATAATCTAAAACAGGTGTAGCATATAATCGAATTTGCTCAGAAAAAATTTCTTTTTCTTCCAATCCATCAAAATATGAAACACTCGCTTTAATGTATTTGTCTACTTTTCCTACAGCCTTAACTGTATATTCTATGCTTCTTGTTTCACCAGACTTTAATTCTCCTTCCCATGAAACTGAATTTCCAATAATTTTTGCATTCTCAACATCTTCTATTTCAATGTTTTCAGGAAAATCTTCTAAAAATATAACATTTTTAGCATCTTCGTAACCTGTATTTTCTAATATTACTGTAAATACTGCTTCTTCTCCATATTCCATTATATTATTGTCTACATCTCTATCAATCTCTATTTCAGGTTCTAAATAATATATATATACAAACGCCTTATAATCTTCTAGATCTATGTCATACGTACTAATATTGTAACAAAACTTTCGAAAATCAGTTATATAACATTCATTAATTCCAATGGATAAGGATTTCTCAGAATTTAAAATTAAAGTTTCACCATTATTTGAAATCAAAACTCTATAAAGTGTTCCATCAAATTCAAAACTTTTAGAATTTTGAAGCCATCCTTGAAATGAAACTGTTTGAGCACCTGCAAATGATGCTAAAATAACAAAAAATAAAATCCAAAATACATTTTTATTCATTTAAGCACCTTAATAACTTTAAAAGTTATTGATTCAGGATAAATAGTTAAATTTCCTGTTTTATATGAATCAATCAAATAAAGAGGGTTTTTTCTTAAATTATCAACAACTAAAGTCATAAAAGCTATTGATTCTAAATCAAATCGATCTTCAAAATCATCCATTTGTTCAAAATTATTTGAAATTCCTTTTAAAAAATCAACATATTGTTTATTATCTTCGTCAACTAAACTATCTAAATTAAAAACAAAGAATTTATTTTTATCTTCTAATATGTTATCATATTCTTCTTCAAGATAAAAATTATAATATTCATCTAAATCTTTTGATGATAATCCTATAGTTTTATTTAGTTCATCTAATATAAAACCAGAAATAAAAGATTCATCTTCTAAAAAAAACAAATTTTCTCCTGAGTTAATATCATTTATAAAATTTCTTGTGTCAATATATACTACTGCTCCAATTACTAAAGAAACAATAATTGTAATTAGTAACAAGGATAATATTGTTTTTACTAAATTCTTTATAAATTTAAAAAGCAAAATTCCTACAATTAATGCTATAATTAACGCTATAATTAAAAAATACTCCAATTTAGTTACCTCTTTTTAAATTTTAAAGACAACAGGGTTTTTATATTTTTTGTGCAAAGATATAAAAATTCTAAATCTATTGTTCAATTTATGAAAAAATTAATTATTTTAGCAGGCCTACCAGGTGTAGGAAAAAGTTATACTGCAAGAAAATTAAAAAATATATATTATTTTGATTCTGATAAATTCTCAAAAAATATTGCAAAAATTGATATCACAAAATTATCAGAAAAAGACCTTAAAAGACATAGACTTAAATTTCATAAGAAAAAAATTGAGTCCATCTTAATAAAATTTAACAAAAATAATAAAATTGTGTTAGATACTTGTTTTGACTTACCTGAATCAAGAAATATGTATTATGCTCTAAAACCAAAAATAAAGGTTATAATTATTGAATTAATTTGTCCTGAATCTATTGTTAAAGAAAGGATATTTGAAAATATTCATGAATCAGATAGAATGATAGGAACAAAAAACGATAGATGGAATTTTTATCAGAAAATGAAAAAATTATGGATACCAATTAATAACCCTGATTTAATTATTGACACATCTAAAAAAAATTATTTTGAAAAAATTAAATTGTAATTTCTATCTCCTTCTTCTTTTCTTTTTAAAACTTGAATTTCTAGGTTTTTTATCTTTATTATTAGCTTGATGATCTGAAAAAGTTTTATGTTCTGTTTTTTTATTATCAAACTCATTATTTGATCTTCTATCTCTTGATCTAGGTCTTCTTCGTCCTCTTTGACGTTTTTTTCTTCCTTCCCTAGAAGATGACATTCTAAGTTGACCCAAATCATTATAAGAATTTACATCTAGTTCATTTTTAAAACTATATTTTAAAATTGCTGAAACAACTTCCCCTGCATGATATTTTTTTAAAAGACCATCAGCCATTGCTTTATATTTTGAAGATTTACCCATATTTGCTTCTATAATATTTTTAATAATTTCTTTAACTTGCTCTTCTTTTTTTTCAATTATATCTTTAGGTAAAGGAAATTCTTTTTGAATTAATTTACAATTATTATTTCTTTCAATAGAATTTAATTTTCTCTTTTCTGAAGGAATAACAAAAGAAATTGCAACTCCTTTTTTTCCTGCTCTTCCAGTTCTTCCAATTCTATGAACATAAGATTCAGAACTTAAAGGTAATGAATAATTTATAATGTGAGTTAAATCTTCAACATCAATTCCCCTTGCAGCAACATCTGTAGCAACTAAAACTTTAACATGACCTGTTCTAAATTGTTTTAATATTTTCTCTCTTTGATCTTGGGTTACATCTCCATGCAATGCAGCTGCACGATAATTCAATTTTGTTAATTGATGAACTAAAGTATCAACATTTCTTTTTGTATTACAAAAAATAATTCCATGAAAATTTGAATTAAAATCCAAAATTCTTCTTAAACCTTCAACTCTATCTTTAGGATTAATATTATAATATAATTGTTCAATTGTATTGATTATGACTTGTGCTTTTTCAATTTCAATAAGCTCATACTCTCGCATATAAGTTTTGGCAATGTTTAAAATTTGTTTAGGCATAGTAGCTGAAAACAAAAGCATTTTTTTATCTTTAGGAGTATTTTTCAAAATTGTTTTAATATCATCAACAAAACCCATATTAAGCATTTCATCTGCTTCATCTAAAACTACATAAGAAATATTATTTAATCGTAGTGACTTCCTTCTTTGTAAATCCATAATTCTTCCTGGAGTTCCTACAACAATATCAACACCTTTTTTTAGTTTTTCTCTTTGAACTCCTATTGAAGTACCTCCATAAACAGGTAAAACAATAACTTCTTTGTTTCCTTTTAATGAATCAATTTCTTTAGAAACTTGTAAAGCTAATTCTCTTGTTGGTGTCAAAATTATAGCTTGAACAGTTCTACTTTTTTCTTTAATAGTTTCAAGAATTGGTAAAGCAAATCCTGCTGTTTTTCCTGTTCCTGTTTGAGACTGACCTACTACATCTTTTTTTCCATTTAAGAGTAAAGGTATAACTTTTGATTGAATTAATGTTGGTTTACTAAAACCTTTTTTTTCTAAAACTTCTATTGTATTTTTTGATAATCCTAATTTTTTGAATTCTTCCATTGTTTTTCCTAGTTTATTATTTTACATAATTAAAAAGAAATTAAGTAATTATACAGTTATTTTATTTATATTTAAATAAGTTTGTAATAATATCTTAATCTTAAGTGTTAATAATCTAATTTAATCAATAAAAATTATTAAATCACCCAATAAAGATATAAAGAAATTGCATAAACTAATTATTAATGATTCCTAATAAACAAATAAAAGAAATTAGAAAAGCACTACAAGAATCTGCTCGTCCTTTGATATTTTTTGATGATGATCCAGATGGTCTATGTTCATTTTTACAATTTTACAAATTTAATCCTGAAGCAAAAGGTATAATTTACAAAGTTGCTGGACCTCTTGATGAAAGATTTTTAAAAAAAGTTGAAGAAATTCAACCTGACACTATTTTTATTTTAGATGTTGCTATGGTTTCACAAAAATTCTTAGATAAAGTTAGCAATGTTTATTGGATTGACCATCATTCACCTCAAAATAAAAAAAATGTTAAATATTTTAATCCTATGATTGAAAGTAAAGGTAAAGATAATAGACCTATTAGTTATTGGGCACATAAAATCACTAATATTAGTCCTTGGTTAGCATTGGTCGGATGTACTGGAGACTGGTTCTTAGCTAAAGATATTAGAAAAGAACTTGATGATGAAGAATTATTTCCTAAATCAATTAAAACTCCAGAGGATGCACTATTTACTACAGAGATAGGTAAACTTGCTAGAGTATTTTCTTTTATCTTAAAAGGAACTCCTAAAGAGGCTATGAAAAATACAAAAATACTTACAAGAATAAAAGAACCATACGAAATCTTAGAAAAATCTAGTTCACAAGGTAAATATATTTGGAAAAGTTTTCAAAAATTCAATAAAATTTATGAAAATATTATCAGCTCAATAAAAGCTGACGAAGATAATTTAATTGTACATACTTATTGTGAAAACAAAACTTCTTTAACTTCTGATTTAAGCAATGAAATTCTATACAAATATCCTGAAAAATTTATTATTATTTGCAGAGAAAATAATGGACAAATGAAATGTTCACTTAGATCTTCCAAGTATAGTGTTCTTCCAGCTTTAAAAAAAGCTCTTGAAGGTATTAATGGCTATGGTGGAGGACATGAACATGCATGTGGATGCAATGTTCCTAAAGAAGATTTTAATGAATTTGTAAATAGAATTAGAAATTTAATCTAATCAAACATTATTTCTAGGTTTTTTAAAAAAATGAAGTATGTGTATCACTAAACAAGAAAATAAATATCCTTCAGCAAATAAAATAATTGTATTAAAAAAAATATCAAAATAAGATATTTGAACATATTCTTTTTTTTCATAATCAAATAATGATGCGCCTGCAAAAGAACCTCTTGATTCAATTAAATTATATGTTGTTTCATCAATATAATATTTACAAAAAGTTGAAAACCTAAATTCGCATGGTTGAGGCATAAATGGATTAATCATTGGTAAAAAAACCGCTAGAAATTCAATATCTTGAAGTTTGGAAAATTTTTCTTTAATTTTATTTTGTGTTACATAATTTTCAATATTTTTTCCTGTTTTATTCATTGATCTTGAATCATTTAATTTTCTATATTCTTCAATCTCATCTATAAAATTTATTAGTGTAGGTGTATGTTCGTCTACAATTATTGCATAATAAAAATAATATTTTACTAATACAAAAAAACAAACTATTAAAAAAATAGGCAAAAGAAACTTTTTCCAATTTGGTTTTAGAAATTCTTTCATTAAATTAAACTACGAAAATTTAGTATATATATTTTTCCAAAAAAAGTTAGAATTTCATTCCTTTCATGCCGCCCATTCGCTTCATCATTTTTTCCATGTTTTTCATGTTTCCACCTGAACCGCCTGAGAACATTTTAATCATTTTTTTTGCTTGTTTATATTGTTTAACAAGTTCTCTTACTTCTTTAACACTTCTACCAGATCCTTTTGCTATTCTTTCCATTCTATTTCCAGAAATTATTTCAGGATTTTCTAGTTCTTCTTTGCTACAAGAATCCATAATAAATTTCCAGTTTTCAAGTTTTTCTTGTTGAACATCTAGAGCTTCTTTAGGCATTTTAATTTGACCCATTCCTGGAATTAATTCAGCTATTTTTGACAAAGGACCCATTTTTTTCATAGCTTGCATTTGTTCATAAAGGTCAATCATATTAAATTCACCTTTGAGAAATTTTTTACCCATATCTTGAGCATCTTCTTCAGTCATTGCATCTTTAGCTTTTTCAAGTAAAGCTTCTATATCTCCCATCCCTAAAAGTCTAGAAACAAATCCTGTTGGATTAAATTCTTCAAAATCATTAATTTTTTCTCCTATACCTATAAACTTTACAGGTGCAGAAGTTACTGCGCAAGCACTTAAAGCTCCTCCTCCTTTAGCTGTCCCTTCCATTTTTGTAACAATGACTCCAGTTACATCAACTGTTTCATGGAACATTTTTGCTTGATTCTCTGCTGCTTGTCCAATATCTCCACTAATAACAAGTAGTCTTTCATCTGCTTTTACAATCTTATTTATGTTATTTAATTCTTCAACTAATTCATCAGAAAGAGCGTCTCTTCCAGCAGTGTCTACAATAACTAAATCAAATTCATTTAATTCTTTTTCAAACTTTTTGTAAATTTTTGCAGGGTTTTTTTCTTTAGGGTCTCCAAAAACTGGAACATTAATTTGTTTTCCCAGTTGCTGAAGTTGAGTAAAAGCAGCAGGTCTCCATACATCTAATTGGATTAATGCTATTTTGCTAGCTCTTTTTTGAAAAAATTTACCTAATTTTCCTGCGGTAGTTGTTTTACCTGATCCAAATAAACCTACAAGCATTATTTTAAATGGTTTTTTGTTAACATCAATTTTATATCCTTCACCACCTAAAAATTCAACTAATTCTTCATATAAAATATTAATAATATGCTCTTTTTTTGTAATTCCAGAAGGTGCTTTTTCTTCTAATGCTCTTTTTTTAATCTTATTAGAAAGATCAAACACTAATTTTACATTCACATCTGATTGTAAAAGCGCTCTTTGAAGTTCCTTAACTAACTCATTAATTAGTTTCTCATCTACAAAAACACTACCTGCTATTTTTTCTAAAGCTGCTTTTAACGAACTTCCTAACTTTTCAAGGACCATAGAACAAAGAAAATCAAGAAGTTTTTATAAAAGTTCCGCAATTTTTATAAAATCAAAGAATATTGGTAATATAGAGGGATAAATTGAGGAAAAATCCAATTTTTATTGTTTTTTTAGTTTTAATCTTAGTTTCAACTACAAAAGCTGCTGTAGTAGGCGTATCTCCTTCTATTGTTAGATATAATGAAATGCTTAAAGGTGGATATGCTGAAGCAACTATAACCGCAAGTACTTCTTTTGAACAACCATTAAGAGCCCATTTTACTAAAGAAGGAGATGTTTCAGAATGGATGACTTTTTCTCCAGAAGGAGATGAATTTGTTTTTTCTAGAGAAAAACCATTTTCATTTAGATTAATTATGCAACCTCCACTAGATACGCCTAGTGGAAATTATACTGGAATTTTAAAAATTACAACAGATGAACTTGCTTCAGTAGAAAAGGGTGCAGGTTCTTCAGTTATTGCTCAAGTTGCTCTTTTAATATATGTCGAAGTTACTGGAGACGAAATTGTGGAATGTAGAGCTGGAGCTATTACTCTTTCAAGTGCTGAAATAAATGATCCTTTTATTGTTAAAGCTGCAGTTAAAAATGATGGAAATGTAAGACTTAGACCTAAAATTCAAGTAGATGTTTATGACCAATATCAATCACAAATTGTTTTTACAAACACATTTTTTGGTTCTCAAATTCTTCCAACTAGAGACAAAGGAATTGTTCATGAAGTTGAACATAATCTTCCTATTGGCCAATATTTTGCTAAAATATATTTGGAAGAATGTGGAATCTCAAAACTAACAACATTTGATATTTTAGAAAGAGGGCAAATTTCTGATAGTGGTGTTCTTGTTGGAATTAGATCTAATGATATTGTTAAAACTAAAGAACCTATGGCTATTGAACCTATATTTAGAAATCAAGGCCAAAGAAAAGTATTTGCTAAATTTAAAGGTGAAGTTAGAAATTTAAAAACTGATAAAATTGAACAAGTGCTTGAATCTGAAGAACTTGAAGTTAATTCTGGAGAAACTGTAACATGGAGACTTTTTTATACTCCTAAAAAAACAGGTACATACCAAATAGCTGGGAGAGTTTTATACAATAATAAATTAACATTTGAAGAACATAGTAAAATTGTAACGGCCAAAAGTACAGGTTTAAGTATTAGTTGGATGCTTTTGATTATATTGTATTTAATAATTGGTCTTGTAATCCTAATTTTAATTGGAAAAATAAAAAAAGCTAGAAAAAATAGATATTGACATGCTTTGAATCCACAATCTTTTAATATTTTCTTATCTTTAGGTTTTTCATGGATAAAGCATTACAAAATATTTTAACTGAAGTAAAATCATATGATCCTAAATCTGATTTAAAATTAATTCAAAAAGCATACGAACGTTCAAAGGACGCTCATAGTGGACAAAAAAGAATGTCTGGACACGATTATATTGATCATCCTGTAGAAGTTGTAAATATATTACTTGAATTTAAACCTGATATTCCAACAATTTGTGCTGCTTTACTTCATGATGTAATTGAAGAATCACCATATAATTTAAAAGACATTGAAAAAGAATTTGGCACTGAAATTGCATCTTTAGTTGAAGGGGAAACTAAAACCACTAAAGTTAATTTTGATTCACCTGAAGCATACACTGCTGAAAATTGGAGAAAAATATTACTTGCCACTACTAAAGACGTTAGAGTTATATTAATTAAACTAGCTGATAGATTAAATAATATGAGAACTCTCAAACATCTTAGAGAGGATAAACAAAAAAGAATTTCAAAAGAAACTATGGAAATTTATGCTCCTATTGCCCACAAATTGGGATTATATTCTATCAAAGGAGAACTTGAAGATCTGTCTCTTAGATATTTAAAACCTGATATTTATCAATATCTTAAAAAAAGAATAAATGAAAAAAGAGAAAATAGGGAAGACAAAGCAGAAATGATTCTAGGTTTAGTTAAAAAGAATTTAGAAGAAAAAAAAATTGAATATTTTGAAGTCTCTGGTCGAGCAAAATATTTTTTTAGTATCTACAAAAAAATGATCAGTGATAAAAAAAGTTTTGATGAAATATACGATTTAATTGCAATTAGAATCATTGTTAAATCTATTCCTGACTGTTATAGAGTTCTTGCTGAAATTCATCAACTATGGAAACCTATTCCTGGAAGATTTAAAGATTATGTTGCTGTTCCTAAATCAAATGGTTACCAATCTCTTCATACTGACGTTGCCACTCCTTTTGACGTTGTATTAGAAGTTCAAATCAGAACTGTTGATATGCACTACGTAGCTAAATACGGTGTTGCTGCTCATTGGAGATACAAAGGAACAGATAGAGATAAAAAATTTGATAAAAGAATTTCTTGGCTTGAACAAGTTTTAGATTGGAAAAGAAAAGCACCAGGGGAATTTCTAGACACTTTGCGAGTTGATTTGTTTAGAGATGAAATTGTAGTCTTTTCTCCAAAAGGTGATCCAATTATACTACCTGAAGAATCAACACCATTAGATTTTGCATATGAAATACATACCAAAATTGGAGACAGTTGTTCTAAAGCTAGAGTTAATAAAAAATTAGTTGCATTGGATTACAAATTAAAAAGTGGAGATGTTATTCACATCATAACTTCACCAAATTCAAAACCTTCTAGATCTTGGCTTTCTTTTGTTGTATCTAGTAAAGCGAAACAAAAAATTAGATCTTCATTAGGAATTGAATCAGACATCGATCCTAAACAAGTAAGACAAAAAAAAGATAAAATAAACTTAGCAAAATATATTGCATTTGAAGGAAAAAAAGCACAACTTAAACTTTCTAAATGTTGTAATCCAAAATTTGAAGATAAAATTGTTGCATATAAAATGAAAGAAGGAACTATAACCGTTCATAAAACAAATTGTCCAAATATTCACACCATGGGAAAAAGTAGGAAAATAAAAGTTAGTTGGAATGTACCTCAAAAGGACATTAGAAAAATCAATGTCTATGTTGAAGACAAATTAGCCATGGTTGAACAAATTCTAAATAGTTTATTAAAATTTAACATTAATGTTCTCTCAATTAATTTAAAACCTCATAAAAGATCAATTTTGATAACATTAAAAATTAAAATTAATTCTGAAACAGATGTTAAAAAAACTGTTGAAATATTAAAAACATTAGAACATGTTAATTATATTGATGTACAAAAAATAAAATAAAATTTATTTATTTTTATAACCACGCAGGTAAAGGAACAAAAGGACCTATAAACATCCAAATATATGGTGAAGCAAATATTAATGCACCTATAATAATCGTATGATGAATTCTTTCTCCAACTCTTCCGGCTATTGCTGCTGCTGCTGCTATTTTTATCATTCCAATAATAGACACAGCTGCTCGTATTCCTAAATCAACCCAAAGATTTTCTGTTAATCCTCCTGGAAGAAAACCATATATAAATGAAACATTCATACTAACAAATACAAATAAAACAGTAAAAGGAAGTGCGTGTAATCCATGTAACAACCAACCCATTCCTACTTCATCTGCATGAACAAAAAATAATTCAATTAAACCAACTATAGCCCCCATTACAAATGCGGGTAATAATACTAATTCTGCCATAACTTAAAAATTAACAAATCTCCTATTTATAATTTTTGGTTTTGTTAATAGGAAATCTTTTATAGATACAAATTTTTGATTGCATCATGGAAACCATAGTTTTATCAGTTGGTGGATCTATAATTGCACCAGATAAACCCGATTACTTTTTTTTAAAGGAATTTAAAAATTTTATAATAAATAATCTAAATAAATACAAATTTATCATAGTCTGTGGTGGTGGAAAAACAAGTTCTTATTATAATAGTGCTGCTAAAAGAGTCTCAGATATCAGTGATGAAAACTTAGATTATTTAGGAATAGCTGCCACAAAACTTAATTCTGAACTTGTTAGAGTTATATTTGGTGACTATGCTTATGAAAACGTTATTCATGATCCAACAAAAAAAATAATTACAAACAAAAAGATCATTATTGCTTCAGGATGGAAACCAGGTAGATCCACTGATTATATTGCAGTTTATTTAGGTAATAAATTAGGTGCTAAAAAAATTCTAAATCTTACAAACATTGAATATGTGTATGATAAAGATCCTAGGTCAAACAAAGATGCAAAAAAACTTTTTAATATTTCTTGGAAAGAATTTAGAAAAATAGTTGGAAATAAATGGACACCGAGATTAAATAGTCCTTTTGATCCAATTGCGAGTATAGAAGCTCAAAAAAACAAAATGTCTGTAATCATCCTTAAAGGCACAAATCTAAAAAATATTCAAGATTATTTTGAAGGTAAAGCATTTATTGGAACAATAATTGAAAAATAATTAATTTTTGAAGATTAATTATTTACTAAAAAACGCAAAAATTAATAAAGCAGTTATTCTCTATAATTATTGGGGAGATCATATGAAAAAAGGGATAATTATCTTAACACTACTAATTTTACTAGTTGGTTTAACACATGCTGATTTAAAAATCACAGCAGAATCTGTTGAAAATAGCATCTATTTAGATGAACAAGCAGTATTTTATGTATTTGTAAATAATACAGATTCTCATTCTAAAAATTTAAACATTTTTACTTCAGATATAAAATGGTACGTTGATTCTGAACCTTCGCCTGCTAATATTTTAGGAAATCAAAAAAAAAAATTCACAGTAACTCTTTTGCCAAGTGCATGGGCTCATACAGGATCTCAAAGTGTTAAAATAATTGTTGAAAGTCCTAATTCCAAAGAAAAATCTACTCTCCAAGTTCCTGTATTTGTCAAATCCTATGATGATTCACCTAAAGAATATAGTCCTTCAATTGAACTTAGAATTTCATATCCTAAAGAAATTGATCCTAGAGAACCTATTCCGTTAGAACTTTATATTAGAAATAGAAATAGATTGGATATAAAAAATCTTCAAATCTTAATAAATAGCGAATTAATTAATGATAATAAAATTATAAATTTAGAACCTCTTTCAGAAACTAAAGAAAACATGCAGTACATGATTGATCCAAATACAAAACCAAAAGAAGATATTTTAGAAGTCTCACTTATTTATAATAATAAAACAGTAAATAGAGAAAGGATTAATCATGAAGTTATTGCTTATTCTGAGTTTAAAGAATCCCAAGATAAAATTAAAGGATTATTTAAAATAAGTACAGATTACATTGTTACAAACAACGGAAATATTAAAAAGAAATCAAATTTTAAAGTCCATACTACAGTTTTACAAAAATTATTTACAAAAACGGATCCTAAACCAGACACAACTAATCTTAAAAATCAATATTTTGAATGGTCTTTAGACCTACAACCAAATGAAGAAGCACATATTAGTGTTGTAAGAAATTATAGACCTGCATTATATTTAATTTTAATGAGTATTATTGTTTTAATGGTATATTTTATCTATAGAAGTCCTGTTTTGATTAAAAAAGAATCAATTGTAGTTGGCCCTAGTGATGACGGTATTTCTGAAATGAAAGTTCTTTTACATTTAAGAAATAGAAGTGCTGAATTAATTGAAAATTTAACTCTAACTGATTTAGTCTCTCCTATAGCTAATTTGGTAAAACAAGAACATCTAGGAACTCTAGAACCTACTAAAATTCTTAAACACCATAAAAAAGGTACAATTATTAAATGGGAATTTGAAGTTCTTGAACCTTTTGAAGAAAGAATAATTAGTTATAGAATTAAAACTAGAATGACTATTGTAGGAGGTTTAACTCTTCCATCTGCTAAAATTAAATTCCTAAGAAAAGATACAGAAAGAGTAGTTAAATCAAATAAAAGCCAAGTTAGTTTTGGCCTTTAATTTTTTTCTAAAATGGTTAAAAGTTTACCTTGGGGACAAACAACATTAATTGATTTATTTGATTGTAAATATGAACTATTAATTGATAAAAAACTATTATCTAATTTTTGCACATATTTATGTAAAGAAATTGATGTTAAACCTTTTGGAAACCCAAAAATTGAAAGATTTGGAGAAGGTAATTTGGAAGGATTATCTGCAATGCAATTTATTGAAACTTCAACACTAGTAGTTCATTTAGATGAAATAAATCTAAGAGCATTTATTGATATTTTTGCTTGCAAAAAATTTAACGACCAAAAAGCAATGTTATTCTCTAAAGAATTCTTTAAAAGTAAAGAAGCAAAATTAAAAACATTATTTAGAGGATAAATAATTAATATAAATTAAGTAAAAATAAAAAAATTATTTCTTCTTTTTATCCTCTTTTTTGTTTATCTGTGCAACTAATTTAGGTAACCCAGTTCCTACAGGAATCATCTGATTAATCATAACATTCTCAACTACACTTGAAAGAGGATCAGTTTCACCAATTAGTGCAGCATTAATAATATGTTTAACTGGAGTTTCAAAAGAAGCTCTAGCAAGGACTGAAGATTTATCATTAACAACTCCATATCTAGTAATTCCTCTTACTTTTCCTGTAAAAGACATTGTATCAGATATAAGCATAATGTGTCTAATATCTACATTTAAACCTTGATTTTCAATAACTTTGAAGACTTCATTGATAACTGCTTGTCTAGCTGCTTCAATTCCTAATATGTCTCTAATTTCAAAAATATCATTTGTTAATGTTCTATCAGTATCAACATAATCAAGTTTAAAGATCTCTTTTAAATTACTTCCTGCAGTCATAATAATAAATTCTTCTTCTCTTTTAACAGGCAGAACTTGTAAGATACCCTTAATTCCTGAAACATATATTGATTTAATTTTTTCTTTTGCTTTATATAATTCAGAAATACTCTCTTGTTTTCCTTTTGTTTTAATTATAACTTTATTTTTATCTTGTTTTAATGTAAAACCTTTAAGTGCTTTTTCAAGAATTTTCATTAATTTAACTTCTTTTAAGTCAACTCTTTTCAATTTGTCTAAATCAATTGTTACTTCTAGAATTCCTTCAGTTATTTCTAAACTAATTTCTCTAATAAAATCCCTAAATTCTGTTTGTTTAATTGACTCGGCAATTTTTTTAATATCTTTACCTTTTGCGTATGGTCCTTTTAAATAAATTTCCATCATCGGAGTTGAAATCTTTTTTCTTCCATCTAATATTTCAATAATTCTAGGAAGACCAACTGTAACGTTAAATTCTGCTACTCCTGCAAAATGAAATGTGTTAAGAGTCATCTGGGTTCCAGGTTCTCCTACTGACTGTGCACTAACAAGACCAACAGATTCTCCTGCTTCAATTTTTGAAACTTCATATTCTTCTGCAACTAAATCTAATATTTCTTTTAGTTGTGATTTTGTGTATTTTTCAGGCATTGCTTCTTTTATATCACTAAGTAATTTACCTGAAATTTTATCTTGATATTCCTTGTATAGGGCTTCCATTTTATTTACCCTCCATAACTGATTCAATTATTCTGTGTACATTAATTTTTCCTGCTTCAGATTTGGAAACATCAATACTATCTTCACCATACTCAAATTGAATAATTCTTTTTGACGAATTTCTAACTGTTCCGTCGTATTCGACTTTTAAGTCTTGCATTGCATTAGCTAATCTTCTATATAAGTAACCAGATTTAGGAGTTCTTAGTGCAGTATCCATTAATGAATCTCGTCCTGTCATAGCCATGAAGAAAAATTCATGAGGCTCTAAACCTTGTCTAAACCCTTTTTTAATAAATCCTCTTGGTGCTGATCTTAAATCTCCATCTTTAAAGCATGACAAAGTTCTTCCTTTGTATCCTTTTTCAATTCTTTTTCCTCTAAGAGCTTGCTGACCTACAATTGCAGCCATCTGAGCAAGATTAATAATATTTCCTCTTGCACCTGATTTACTCATTATTAGAGTGTTTTTTGTTTCATCAAGTGATTTTGCTACAACTCTTCCAGCATCATTTCTTGCTTTGTTTAAAGTTTCAAGAATCTTTAATTCTAATGTTTCTTCAATTGATCTACCTGGAAAAGCGTCTAAATCTCCTTTTTCAAAGATTTCAATTAAACTATTTACTTTCTTTTCTGCATTATCTAAAATATCTTGAATCTCTTGTTGATTTTCTTTTTCTAAATCTGTATCAGAAAATGCTGCAGTAAATCCATGAACAAATAAGGTTTTAACTCCAAGTCTAAATATGGCACCAAGTATTCTAAGTGCTTCCTCATTACCATATCTTTTTTGAAGATTTCTAATTAAAAGTCCTTTTCCACTACCTAAATTAGCTGAATCCATAAATCCTTCTCTTAACAATCCGTTCTTAATAACGACTTTTGTTCCATCTCTAGCTTTACCTATAAAATTAAAGTCTTTAGGAATTAATACTGAAAAAATTTCTTTTCCAGATACTACATCCTTTTTAGGTAAGGAACTAAAATCTTCAACACCAACTGAAGCTAATAATTCAATTGCTTCCGCTTTTTTGAAATCAAGCATCTTTGTTAACATATAATTTCCACCAATTGAATCATGATTACATGCAATAATCCCTAAACCATATCTAGGACTAATCAATTGTGTTTCAACTTCCATTAACAATTCTGCTTCTGCTCTTGCTTCTTCTGTTTGAGGTACGTGTAAATTCATCTCGTCCCCGTCAAAATCTGCATTATAAGGTGCACAAACAGCCGGATTTAATCTAAATGTTAATCCTGGAATAACTCTAGTCTTGTGACACATCATACTCATTCTGTGAAGAGATGGTTGTCTGTTAAAGATTGCAACATCATCATCAATAATATGCCTCTCAATTAAATATCCCATTTGTAATTCTTCTAATAGAGCTTCTTTTGTTTCATCTGTAATTTTCTTTTTCTTTCCATCTGGTCTAACTACATAATTTGCTCCTGGATATTTTTTTGGTCCTCTTTTAACATATTCTTTTAAGTATTCAAAGTTCCATTCGGTTATTCTTTCTGGAACAGTCATTTTCATTGCTACAACTAAAGGAACACCTACTTCATCAAGTGCAATCATTGAATCAGGACTAATGACGGTTCTAGCTGAGAAATTTGTTCTTTTACCTGCTAAATTATGTCTTATTCTTCCTTCTTTACTTTTTATTCTTTCAGTGATAGTTTTTAATGGTTGACCACTTCGGTGTCTTGCTGGAGGTAATTGTGCTACATTGTTATCAATAAAGGTTGTTATATGATATTGTAACAAATCCCATAGATCTTCGATAATTATTTCAGGAGCTCCTGCATTTATATTTTCAAATAATCTTTGGTTAATTCTAACTACATCTCCTAATTTGTGTGTTAAATCATCTTCACTTCTTTCACCAGATTCTAAGGTAATAGAAGGTCTCATTGTTACTGGTGGAATAGGTAAAAGTGTTAAAATTGCCCACTCAGGTCTAAAAACTTCTGAATTTAGTCCAAATAACTCTAAATCTTCATTTGGTATTTTTTCTAGTCTAGTTCTAATTTCAATTGGGCTTAATCTTCTATTGTCTCCTTCATAATAAGTTGAAGGTTTCTCAATTTTTATTTTTTCTAATGTTACTTTACAATGTGGACACTTAGTTATTGTTCTAAGTTTTACAATTGTTTCTTTAACCATGACTCTTTGTGACCTAGCATCTTTAACTTTTCCTTCTTTTTTTGTCTTTTTAATTACTTTAGCTATTTCTTCGTCTGGAATTAAAACTCTACCACATTCTTTACATGAACATCTCATTAAATCCAATATTAATTTTGCAAATTTAATGTGAATGACAGGTCTAGCAAGTTCAATATATCCAAAATGACCTAAACTTTCTTTTAATTTTAACCCATCTGTTTTACAAACAAGTCCTGGATCAATAACTCCTAGCCTAATATCCATTAACCCTCCGTCAACTGGATATCCTTCTTTATCATATAATTCTGGTGTGACTACTTTGGCAACTGACATTTGTTTAATCATTTTTGGTGAAATTATACCAAATTTGATTGATTTGATTTTGTTTGGAATATATTCTGGAACCATGATAAACACCTAATACTTGTCCTCCAATTCTAATTTAGGATATATACCAAATGATTTTAACTCATCAAGTAATAATTTAAATGCATAGCTCATTTCAACATAAGCCATTTCTGCACCCTCCCCATATATCGGGCTAACAAGTCTATCCTTTCTTTTGTCATAATAACCTATTAATCCAGATTTAATACAAACTGGTACTGCGACCTTATCTGAATCAAATCTTTCTTTTAAAAGTGATGCCACTCCGTGACTTACAAAAGTATCTTTCTCCATTTCTCCTAATCTTAGACCACCTTCTTTTGCTCTACCTTCGGTAGGTTGTCTAGTTAATAATTGGATTGGACCTCTTGCTCTAGCGTGAACTTTATTTGATACCATGTGTTTTAATTTTAAGTAATACATGTCACCAACAAAAATTTGGGCTTTTAACATTTCTCCTGTTCTCCCATTATAAAATGTTTCAGTTCCATCTTCTCTAAAACCCATTCTTGCCAATTCTTTTCTTAAATCAACATGCTGTTCTGATTCAAATGCTGTTCCATCAATATATCTTCCAGCTAAACTACCAACTTTTCCACCAATAAGTTCAATCAAATGTGACATTGTCATTCTTGAAGGAATACCGTGTGGGTTAAATATAATGTCTGGAACAATACCTGATGCTGAATAAGGCATGTCTTCTGTATCAATTATTAATCCAATAACTCCTTTTTGACCATGTCTTGATGTAAACTTATCTCCCATTTCTGGAATTCTTTGGTCTCTTAATCTTACTTGAACTAATTTATTACCTTCATTGTTTTCAGTGAGTAATATAAAATCAACAATTCCTTTTTCACCATGTTTAATAGTCATAGAAGATTCTCTTCTTGAACTTGTTGTTAAATTATATTCATCTAAACTACTTAAGAATCTAGGTGGGGAAGTTTTTCCTATAACTACATCTCCTTCTGCAATAACTGCTTCTGGATAAATAATTCCATCTCCTTCTAATAATCTATAATCCTTTTCAGTTTTATATCCTTTAACATCTTTATCTGGAACAGAAATTTCGTCAATAAGACCTCCTGAATATCTTAATTCTTCTGTTATAACAGGCCTATAATATGTTGATCTAGCAAATCCTCTTTCAACTGACGCTTTATTTAGTAAAATTGCGTCTTCCATATTATATCCATCAAAACTAAGAATTGCTACAACTACATTTTGTCCTGAAGGATGTTTTTCATAATCACAAGAATCATGCATAATTGTTTTAACGACTGGAATTTGAGGAGTTTGTAAAATATTAACATCCATATCCATTCTAACCAAATAGTTTGCTGTATATAATCCTAAAGCTTGTTTTTGATTTTTAGATCCTGCATTTAATCTTGTACTTTGATTAAAATTTCCAAAAGGAACTAAACTTGTACATAAACCTACTATTGCTAAAGGCAAAATTTCCATATGGGTATGATTTAGTGTTATTCCTTTTTCATTAAAAGAAACTAAAGCTGCTTCTTCTTCCATTGCATCCAAGTATTCTATTACTCCTTGGTTTACTAAATCTGAAAAAGTTAATTCATTCTTTTGAATTTGTTCTAGATGTTTATCAGTTAAAAGAGATTTACCGTCTTTTACAACAATAAGTGGTCTAATTGCTCTTCCTTTTGATGATTCAATCATAACTTGATTTAGTACTTTATCTTGATATATATTTATAGAATAATGAATCTTTCCTTTTCTCCTTTCTTCTTGAAATGAATCAACGAGTTTTTGAGGATTTTCAACATTGCCTATGAATTTTCCGTTTAATATTACTTCGCTCATTTTTTTCACCTGGCCAGTTTTACTCCTGATGTTTTTAGAATCTTAACAATTTCATCTTCTTCTTTATCTTGTGAAATTTGAGTTAATAATGCTAAATTCTTTCTAAGTCCTATGTTTGTTCCTTCTGGAGTTTCAATAGGACATAATCTTCCTAAATGTGTACTATGAAGTGCTCTAGCGTCAAAATTCTCTTGACTTGCAGAAAGTGGGCTTACAACTCTTTGTAAGTGTGATAGAGATTCTAAGTAGTTAAGTCGTTGCATTCTTTGTGCAATACCTTTTCTTCCTCCTACCCAATTTCCTGTTGCCATTGAACTATAAATTCTTTGGGTTAAGAGTTTATCTCTAATAATAACTTTAATTGAAGGAAATTTTCCTCTCTTGACAATTCTTTGAAAATTGTAAAGTAAATCTCCAATTAAAACTTTTAAATTAACTCTGAATAAATCAGACAATAATACACCTGATAATTTTAATCTTTTATTCATATAATGATCTTTATCATCTTTTCCAATTTTTCCATTTGAAACTGCAATGTATTTTTTTAATAATTTACATAAATTTTTAGCTTTATACATCCTATCATCCATTGATGTTCCTAAATGAGGCAATAAGTATTTATCAAGAATTTCTTTCATTCTCTCAATTCTTATTTCTTTAGCTTGTGTAATACCTATTTTTTTTGCAACAAAGTCTAATGCTTCTTCTTCACTTTTAATACTTACATGTTCAAATAAATTAATGTAGACTTCATCTTTAAATTCTGAATTGATTGTTGTCATTATTTCTTCATCTTTAATCATACCTAATGCTTTAAGAATAACAACTAAAGGAACTCTTTTAACTCTTGTAAATGATAAGTAAAAAATATCGTCTTTTAATTTTTCAAATGTATGTGGAATTTTATAAGCACCATGTTCACTAAAAAGTTTTCCAGTAAATTTTGTTGGACCTAAATTATTTTTTTCCACTAGCATTTTATTTGGAGCTAAATCTTCAACATTAATTAAAACTTTTTCAGTTCCATTAACAATAAAATATCCACCAGGATCAAAAGGATCTTCTCCTAGTTCAATTAATTCTTTTTCAGTTTTTCCATATAAATGACAAAATTTAGATTTCAACATTATTGGGAAATTTCCAATTTGAGCTGTAAAAGATTCTCTTTGAATACCATCAACATGAGCACTTATTTCAATATAAAGAGGAGCCGCATATGATATTTTTCTAAGTCTACCTTCAATTGGATAGACTGGCCTTTTTGAACCATCTGCTTCAGTTATTTCAGGTTTTCCTATGGTAATTTTTCCAAATTTAATTTTGAATTCATCAATTGTGTGCGGAATAATTGTTGGTAAGATTGTTCCATTCTCGTCAACAATTTTTTGCAATTCAAATTCTATAAATCTATCAAATGATTCAATATCAGAACTCACTAATGAAGTATTCTCAAAGTATTTTTTTATTAAAATATCTCTTGGGTTCATTTTACAACTCTCCTATAAAAATCGGTTATTCCAGCAGTTTCACTTGGTCTTTTAACTAATATTACATCATCAGTTGTCAATTCCAGATTTGCAACAGCTGGGTCATCAATAAAAATTCTTGGTAATTCTTCTAGAGTTATCTTGTATTTCTCAAGTAAGCTAGCTTTTTCTTTGTCATTAAGTTTAATATGTTTAGGAACTAGAATATGCTTAGAAACATCTACTTCAGGGGTTTTCTTTGCTATTGTGATCACCTTTTGTTTATTTGGGAAAGCTTGTCTTGTCGCTTAAGTGGTCCCTTACATTGCACACCCACCAGTTGAGCAATGTTGTTATTCTAAAAATATAAATGGGCCGGACGAGATTCGAACTCGCGACCACCTGATTAAAAGTCAGGTGCTCTACCAAACTGAGCTACCGGCCCGTAAACCCTTACGAATAAGGGTTAAAGCGCCCAAGCCGGGATTCGAACCCGGGTCGAAGCCTCGACAGGGCTTCATGATAGGCCGAGCTACACCACTTGGGCATGATGTAAATATTCAAATTTCTTTGAACATCTTATCCTCCCATAGTTTCCACAAGTAACATAATCATTTAAGTTCTAGCAGAATAATTGGAAGGCATGTCGCTTTGGAATTTTTTATCGTTTATAAACCTTACTGTTTTTATGTCCACAAATACATATATTTATTTCAAATTTATTTTAGTAGTTTTTTGTTACAAAAAGTTAATAAATTTCAACTTGTCATAATATATTATGAAGAACTTTCCATTTATTCAAATAGAAGAAAAAAATTATCCTACCATAATTATGGGTGAAGACCATTTTACGGGATGGTTTAGTAAATGTAAAAAATATAGCTCTGAAAAAAAAAGAGAAAAAGAATATTTTGAAACAATCTCAACTGCATATGAATTAGGTGTTAGAGGATTTAGTATGTCCCCCCATCCTACTTTAATCAAAATTCTTAAAGATTTTAAAAAAAGTCATCCAGATATTATATGTATATCTAATCATCATTGGCATTCTCATTATTTTTTTAAAGATGAATTATTATATAAAGAAAAAAATATTGAAAGGTTAAGAGCTTCTAAAGCTTTTTATTATGGGCCTAGTATAATTAATAAATGTAAATGGTTTCAAGACATTAATACTAAAAAAAGATTCTCAAAAGCAGAAATTGAATCTTTTAGACTTGATGAAAATAAATACAATTTCCAATTAGATCTATTTGAATCATTTTGTGATTTCTTTTTAGTTGGAAATTTATGTGCGAGCGCTTTAATCAACCTAGGAAGACAAGATATTGTAAAAAAAGAAATTGAATTAATTAGACAAAGAAATTTTATTCCTCTTGGAATGTGTGAAGGTGGTGGACTTTCTTTATTGAGTTTTGAAAAACTTAATGTTGCTGGAAATTGGATTTGGATTAATAAAGATTTTTCATGTCCTAGTGTTGATTATACTCTTGATAAAATTAAAGAATCAAATAAACCTCTGACAGCGTACAAAGCATTTTCTCTTGATAAAGGTTTTAACTTAAACAAATCTATGAGTTTTCTAAAAAACATCAAACAAATCAAATCAGTTGTTGTTGGTGTTAAAAATAAACAGGAAGCTAAAGAAACATTTTCAAAATTACATCAATTTTTTGATTAACTATCAAAAACTTTTTTAACTATAACTATTATTCTCTTTATCATGAATTTTAAAAATGAAATTTCAAAATTAATAAAGAATGCTTCTAAAATTACTGTTAGTGAAGATATTATTGAAATTCCACCTGATTCTAAAATGGGAGACTATGCCTTTCCTTGTTTTATCCTAGCTAAAGAACTTAAAAAAAGTCCTATTGAAATAGCCAAAGACATATCTAAAAAAATACAACCTAATAATTATATAAGTGAAATCAAACAAATTGGTCCCTATATTAACTTCTTTGTGAAAAAAGACATTCTATCTAAAGAAGTCCTTGAAAAAATATATAATGAAAAAGAAAAATATGGAAATAATCTAGCAAAACCTCAAACAATTCTCTTAGAAGGTTGGCAACCTAATACTCATAAAGCATTTCACATTGGACATATTAGAAACGCTGTTTTAGGTGAAGTTTTAGCTAGAATCTTTGAGTTTAATGGAAATAAAGTTATAAAATCTTCTTACATGGGTGATATTGGAGCTCATGTTGCTAAATGGATTTGGTATTTTACAAAATATTATGAGGGAAAAATTCCTAAAACAAATGTTAGTAAATGGTCTGGACAAATTTATACGAAAGCTACATTAAAGTCAAAAGAAAATGAAAAATACTTGAATGAAATTCATGAAATTCACAAAAAACTTGAAGATGGCGATAAAAATCTTGTTAAATTATGGAAGGAAACAAGAAAATTATGTTTAGATGATATTTGGAATATTGTAAAAGAACTTGACAGTCATATTGACAGAGCTTATTTTGAAAGTGAAGTTGAACAACCAGGAATTAAAAAAGTAAAAGAATTAGAAAAATTAGGTATGGCAAAGCTTAGTGAAGGTGCAATAATTATGGATCTAGAAAAACATAAACTAGGTGTTTTTGTATTATTGAAAAGTAATGGTGCGTCATTATATAGTACAAAAGACATTGCATTAGCTTATTTAAAATCTAAAGAATATAAATTTGATTTATCTCTCTATGTAGTTGCAAGTGAACAAGATCATCACTTTAGACAATTGTTTAAAACACTTGAATTAATTAATTATAAAGATTCAAAAAAAGTTAAACATGTTTCCTATGGTGTTGTTAAACTTAAAGACGGAAAAATGTCCTCCAGACTAGGAAATATTATTCTTTATGAAGATTTTAGAGATAGATTATTAGAAAAAGTAGAAAAACAAATAAAAGCACGAAATCTGCCTGAAAAACAAAAAGATTCTATAGTTAAAGACATTGCATTTGGAGCAATGAAATTTACAATGTTAAATCAAGATTCTGTTAAAGAAATTGTATTTGACTATGACAAAGCATTATCATTTGAAGGAGAAACAGGACCATATATTCAATATACTCACGCTAGAGCATGTAGTGTTTTAAAAAAAGTAAATGAAAAAATATCTACAAATGTTAATTTTTCTAAACTAGAAACTAATGAAGAAAAAGAAATTTTGAAGTTACTCAAAAATTATCCAAATATTGTCTTAAAATCTGGTGAAGAATATAAACCTCATATTATTACTCGATATTTGCTTGATTTAAGCCAAGCATTTAATTTATATTATCATAAATATAAGATCATTCAAGAAGATTTAGATCTACAAAAAGCAAGATTACTACTTGTATTTGCCGTAAAAGAAATTTTGAAAAGTGGTTTAAATTTGCTCAGTATAAACGCTCCTGAAATTATGTAATTGTTTTAAACAATAATCTTTATAAACAATATCTTTTTCCCTTGTTCTAAATAAAGGTTCTTTATGGCGAACTAAAAAAAGTTCCCCAACCTATGACTGCAAAGTCACATAAAGAAAACAGAGGTAAACATAAATGGTAAGTATATATGATGTTCATCCAAGAACTTTAATCGAAGCTATGGCTGTTGAATTAAAGAAAATGCCTGAAATGGCTCCACCTGAATGGGCTTCTTTTGTTAAAACAGGTCCACACAACATGAGACCTCCAAGCCAAGAAAATTGGTGGTATATAAGAAGTGCTTCAGTTTTAAGAGCGGTATATAAATTAGGCCCAATTGGTGTCTCAAAATTAAGAACAAAATACGGTGGAAGAAAAAACAGAGGAGTTAGACCAGACCGAACAGTTAAAGCTGGTGGAAACATATTAAGAAAAATTCTTCAAAAACTTGAAATCATTGGTTTTGTTAAACAAGATCAAGTTGGTGTACATAAAGGACGAGTAGTTACACCTAAAGGAAAATCTTTTGTTGACAAATTAGTTGTTAAAGTAAAAGACCCTTTCAAAAAAGTAGTTGCTCCTAAAATCTCGGAAACAAAAGTTTCTGATGATGCTCCAAAACCTAAAAAGGTTTTAGACAAAGAACTTAAAATTGAAAAAAAAGAGAAAAAAGAAATAAAAACTGAAACTAAAGAAGTTAAAGTTGAAGAAAAAATCTCAGAAACAAAAGTTTCTGATAATGCTCAGAAACCTAAAAAGGTTTCAGACAAACAAGCTCCTGTTAAAGAAGAAAAAGTAGAAACTAAAGACGAAAAAAAGCCAGAAGCTATGGAAGAGAAAGAATCAACTAAAAAGGAGGAGAAAAAATGACTAAATGGAAAAGACCTGCTGTCAAAATTAGACTAGCAAAAAAATTAGGTCAAACAAAATGGGCTCCTTTTTGGACAGTTCCAAAAATATTTGGGAAAAACCGAAAAGTTCACCCAGGTAGACATACTCATATTAAAAGAAGCTGGAGGCGTGGTTCTAGAATTAAACCATGATGATGAAAATGGCAAAAACAGAAAGAATTTATAATGTTCCGTTAAGAAGAGGTTTTCAAAGAGCAGTTTCTTATAAAAGAGCTAAAAAAGCAGTTAAAACTTTAAAAGAGTTCATGGCTAGACATATGAAATGTGATTATGAAAATGTTAAGCTAGGACCAATAGTTAACCAAGAAATTTGGAAAAGAGGAATTAAAAGTCCACCTCACCATGTTAAAGTTACAGCTATAAAAGAAGATGACGTAGTCACAGTTGAATTATTTGGTCATAAGTATCCACAAACAGAAACTAAAAAAGAAGATAAAAAAAATAAAAAGGATACAAAACCTAAAACCGAAGAAAAAACTAAAACTAAAGACGCTAAAGTTGAAGAAAAAGAAGTTAAACCAACAGAAATTAAGAAAGAAGTAAAAACAGAAACCCCTAAACCAAAAAAGGTTTCAGAGAAAAAAGACTCAAAACCTAAAAAAACTTCAACTAAACCTGCAACCAAAAAATCTAGTCCTTCAAAAACTGTTAAAAAGGTTGCTAAAAAGAAATCTTCTAATTAATTTTTTTATTATTTATTTTATTACTTGTTTTTCTACTTTTTTTAAAACTTCAGATACACTAACAAAAACATTATTCTCAGTAACATTAGAATTAATTGGTTTTCCATTTGACATTAATTTTGCATCAACTTCAAATTTATTAGATTTTTCACCACCAATTTTTTTTAAATTGATACTAAGTTGCTCATATCCTTCAAGATTATCAGAAAACTTCCTTGCATAATTACCAATAATCTTCTTTAGAATTATTAATTCTGCTGAATCTAAGTCCTTAAATCCTATCAGTTCTATATTTCCACCAAGTTCTATCATAGTGTCTTACTCTAAATTTCTGTTAATAAGATATGTAATCACAATATATAAAGTTTTTTATTTTAGAAGTTAAACAAAATATTTAATCAAATATCAACAACTGCCCTAATTTTAATCCCTTCTTTAGACTTAGAGATCGACATTTCATTATAAGTCATGGCTTTAACATCTCCTTTTGTCTCATAATTTATTGCTTTATCACCAAAAGCAACACATTCAAGTTTCAAACCCTTTGTTATTTTGATTTCAAATTTAGAAAACAATAGAAATTCAGTATCCAAATAAAACAATAATTCTGATAAAAAATCAAATAATAATTTTTCATGAGTACTAGCTGATAAACTAAACACAATTTTATGCTCTTTTTTAACTTTTTTTATATCAACTAAAATATTAAACATAGCTTTAGCACTATTAGAAAATGCTTCTTCCATTGTTTTCCCATATGCTTCAAACATAGCATCAGCAGTATGATCTAGATATATATAATCCATAAAACAAAAGAAAAAAATAAGGTTAATAAAATATTGGTTTTATTTGAAGATCTGGATCTTTTTTCTCAGATATAGTTTCTTCTTTATTTTCATTTGAAGATGAACTAGGATCTGAACCAAAAATATTCATAGCACCAACAGGAACATCCATATCATTAGTGTCATTTGTCAAAGGTTCATCCAAATAATTTTTTAAAAACTCAATAGCTCGTTTGATGTCTTGCCTAGATGCTTTTGAAGTATCTACCTTTATTTCGACCATAAAAAAACAATTCATTTCATTGTTTATAAAATTTTTGACAATTATTATTGACCTGAAATATATGTTTTAGTTTCGAAATGTTTATATATTAGTATATACATTTGTATACTAAGATAGACTCAATTTAACAAAGACAAAGAAAACAAAGGGGTGTACAAATGCTGAACGAGACAAAAATACCAAGGGGCGCTTTAGTTGTTCGCGACTTAAATGGTAGAATTATTGGTGTTATTGAATAAAAATATTAATATGCGCGATATAGCTCATCGCGTTAAATAATATCATTTCTTTACTTATTTCTCTAATTACTAATTTTATTTTTATTACTTCTAAATCTATTCTAACTGATTCTTAAAACAAAAAATAACAATAAAATACAAATAAGAAACAATTATACTCGCAAACTAACAACTTTACTCATTCCATGTTCATTCATGGACACACCATATAAATTATCAGCTTCAGAAATAACACCATCATTATGACTGATAACTATATACTGAGCTTTATCTATATATTGTCTAATTAAACTTGCTAAAGTTTCTGCGTTACGTTTATCTAAAGCTGCGTCAACTTCATCTAAAACATAAAATGGTGCAGGTTCATGATCTTGAACTGCAAATAAGAATGCTAAAGCAGTCATTGTTTTTTCTCCACCTGAAAGAGATCTAATGTCCATAAACTTTTTTCCTGTAAGCCTAACTTTAATATTGAGTCCTCCTTCAAAAACTGTTTCAGGATCTTCTAATTCTAATGTTGCTTCTCCTTTTGTGGAAAGTGTTACAAACTTCTTTTTGAAATTATCATTAATTCCTTCAAAAGTATTCATAAACAAGTCTTTCTTTTTTGTTTCAATTTCATTCATCATTAAAAGAACATCATGTCTTTCTTTGACTAATAATTCTTTTTTATCTAATACCGAAGTATACTCTTTTTCAACTGCGTCATAAATTTCTAGAGCTCTCATATTAACTGCTCCCATATTATTTACCATTCGCTCAAATTCCCAAATTTCTCTTTTTATTTTTTCTTCATCTTTATCTTTAAAAATTGGCACATTTTCATACTCTTTAAATTCTTCAAGTAATCCTTCAAGTTCTGCAGTTATTTTTGCATTGTCTAATGAGATCTTATTTAGACTTAATTCAATATTTCTTCTAGATTCATCTTTTTTATACTGTTTTTGTTCAGTTTTGTTTAAATCTTCATTAATACTATCTCTTTTTTTGAATAGTGCTTTATATTTTGAATAGAATTCTTTTTGCATTCCTTCTTTTTCTTTAAGATCTTTTTCTTCAACTTTAATTAACGCTTTTAATTGTTTTATTTCTTCAGTAAATGTATCAACTTCTTTTTCATGTTGTTTTAAAATCTTTTTAGTATTAGTTATCTCAGGTTTCATAATTGTTTCAATTTGAGCTTCAATATTCTTCATATCTGATTTAATTCTAATAATTTCCTCTCGAAGTTCAGTCTTTTTTTGTTCATATGTGTTTAGTTCAGCAATTAATCTAGGATTTTTTAATGCATTAATTTTATCTCTTAATTGCTGTTTTTGCATTTTTATTTGAGCTAATTCTGAATTTGATTTAGAAATTTTTAATTGTAATTCATTTAATTCTTTAGACACTTTTTCAATTTGCTCTTTAAGATCTTTTTTCATGTTCTTTGAAATATCAAGATCTGAATCTTCCAAATGAAGAGATTTTTCAATTTTAATTATATCTGCTTCTAGTTCTGCTTTTTCATGCCTAAGTTTTGTTATTCTTTCTTCATTATCTCTTTTTTTAGTTTCTAAATCTGATACAATTCCTTCTAAATCTGCTTCTTGAGCTTCATATTCTTCAATTTTGGTTACTAATTCTTTTTCTTGAAATCCATGACTTGAAGTTCTTTTTCTATATCCCCCATGCATAGCACCACTAAGTTCAGTTAAATCTCCGTCTAAAGTTACCATACGTAAAGTTCCTACTCCAATTTTTCTAGCTACTCCAATATTTTCAACAACAACAGTATTTCCAAAAACATAAGAAAATACATTCTTGTATTTAGGATTAAATTTAACTAAGTCAACGGCCCTACCTTGAACACCTGGATAATTTAGTACTTTACTAACATTAGGATCAGGCACAGCTGGTCTAATCTTATTTAATGGTAAAAAAGACGCTACTCCTAGTCTACTTTGTTTTAAAAGTTTGATACACTCTGAAGCAACCTTATCAGATTCAACAACTATACTTTTTATTCTTCCTCCTGCTGCGACTTCTAAAGCTTGTGAATATTCTGAATTAACTTGTCCTAAACTTGAAACTGTTCCAAAAATTCCTTTTATTCTATTTTTACTTTCTAAAATTTTTTGAATTGCTATATCTTTTGAATTTTCTTTCATACCTACTTGTTTTGCTCTATTTTTTGCTAATTCTTCTTTAATTTTAAGAAGTCTAGAACGTGCAGTAGAAAGTTGCGCTGTAACCTCTGAATCTGCATTTAATCTTGTATTTAATTCAAGAGTTGCTTGTTTAAACTGTTGTCTAATTTTTGTTAAATTCTCAAGTTCTCTTTGATGTTCTTTTTTAATTGAAAGAACTTTAGCTATCTTTTCATCAGCACTATCAATTTGATATTCAAATTTATCTTTTTCTCTTAGCAAATTTTGTTGGGTTTCTCTATAGTCTTGAATTTCTTTTAATTTATCTTCTGCTCTTTTATCAAGATCTTCAATTTCTTTTTCAATATTATCTGAATCAGATAATTTATGTTTAGATTTAAAACCTGAAATTTTTGATTCTAATTGTTTAATCTGAGATTCTTTTTGATTAATTGATTTTTCATATGTAATTCTTTCAGATTCAAGTCTTTTAATTTTTTCATTTATTTCATCATAACTTTGCTGCAATTGAGCTTTTCTTTCAGCCACTCTTGTTAATTCATTTTCAATAGAATTTATTCTTGATTTATTCGTTCCAACATTAACTCGGAGTTCTTCAATTATTTTTTGAATTCTTATTTGATCTTTATCTCCTTTTTCTTCAATTTCTTTATTAATTTTATTAATGTCTTCCTTAATTATCACAATTCTTTCTTTTAATTCTTTGATTTCTTTATCAACCTTAGAAATACTTTCTTGTTTAGCTTTAATGTCTTTATCAATTCCTTGCTTTTTCTTTTCTTTAATATTAATTTTAACATGTAATCTTGTTGCTTTATTTCTTTTAATTTTTTCATCAAGCTCTTTAAATTTCATAGCTTGATTTCTTTCTTTTTTAAGTTCTCTTAGATATGCTTGTCTCTCTGCAAGTATAATATCTGATTCTTTTAATTTTTCTTCAACTTTATTTAATTCATTCAGAGCTTTTTGTTTCTTATCTTCATAAATATTTATTCCTGCAATTTCTTCAATAATTCTTCTTCTTTCAAGTGGAGACATTTCAACAATTCTTACAATATCTCCTTGTAGTACAATATTATAACCATCTGGATTAATTCTTGCATTACTAAGTAACTCAACAACTTGTATTCTATTCATTGTTTTATTATTGATTTTATATGTACTTACACCTGTTGATTTTACAATTCTTGTTAATTTAACTTCCTTTTCTTCAACTGGAAATTCTTCATCATGATTTTCAAAATATATAGAAACTTCAGCTTGTTTTGCTGCTTGTTTAGTTTTACCACCATTATAAATTAAATTTGCAGATTTTTCAGCTCTTAAAGATTTAGCAGATTTTTTTCCTAAAACAAAACATAATGCATCTAAAACATTAGATTTACCTGACCCATTAGGACCTAGAATACAATTAAAATCATCTCCAAAAACAATCTCTGTTTTCTTTGCAAAACTTTTGAAACCTTGCATTACTAATTTTGTTACTCTTGTCAAACTTTATAGCCTCTTTTACTAATAGATATACAACAATAGAGGTGGTTTTTATAGTTTACTGTTCAAACCATTTCCTCAATCCTTAATAGTTGATTATATTTAGAAGTTCTTTCTCCTCTACACGGAGCCCCTGATTTAATCTGTCCAGTTCCTAGTCCAACAACTAAATCTGCAATAAATGTGTCTTCAGTTTCACCTGATCGATGACTAACCATAACTTGCCAGTTGTTTCCTAAAGATAATTTTGCTGCTTGAATTGCTTCACTAATTGTTCCAATTTGATTTACCTTTAACAGTAATGCATTACATGCTTCTTTATCTAATGCTGTTTTTATTCTTTGAACATTAGTTACTAGTAAATCATCTCCAACTATTTGTGTATCAACTTTTTTCATTAAATAATTCCATGACTCCCAATCATCTTCACCAAAGGGATCTTCTATTGAGATTATTGGATATTTTCTTAAAAGTTTAATATAGTATGATGCTAATTCTTTCCCATCTAGTATTTTTGTTTTTTTACCTAGTTTATGTCCAAAAACATATTTTTCTAGTTTTTCATCATAAAATTCAGAAGCTGCTGCGTCCATTGCAATTTTTATTTTTCCTTTATATCCTGCTTTTTTAATTGCTTCTTCGAGTAATAATAATGGTGCTTCATTATCTTTTAATGGAGGAGCAAAACCTCCTTCATCTCCAACATTTACTGAGTCCACCCCATACTTTTTTTTAATAATTTTTTTTAATTCATGATATGTTTCTGCGCCCATTCTAATTGCTTGTTTAAAAGTTTTTGCTCCTACTGGTGCAATCATAAATTCTTGAATATCTAAAGAATTTCCAGCATGTTTTCCACCATTAATAACATTAAAAAATGGTGTAGGCATTTTTATTTTTGTTTGCGCTAATCTACCAATATATTTGTGTAAAGGCATATTTTTTGCTTTTGCTCCAGCCCTACATACTGCCATGCTTACAGCAAGAATTGCGTTAGCACCTAGTTTTTCTTTATTATCTGTACCATCAAGTCTTTGCATCATAACATCGATAAATTGTTGCTGTTTAACATTTAAACCTATTAAATGAGGTGCAATTCTTCTCTCAACATTTGTTATTGCATTAATAACTCCTTTTCCACCAAATCTTTTCCCACCATCTCGAAGTTCAACAGCTTCATGAACTCCTGTACTTGCTCCACTAGGAACAATTGCTCTTGTAGAAAAATCTTCTGTAAAAAGTTCAACCTCAACAGTTGGATTCCCTCTTGAATCTAAAACCTCTCTAGCAATAATTTTAGTAATTTCAGACATAAACATACACCTCTTTATCTAAAACTGAAGATAATAAGAATAAAAAAGTTTCGAAAAATTAAGATTATTTTTTCCAACCAAATTCACTGTAAAAAATATTTTTATTAAAACAATCAATTGCGTGCTTAATATAAGGAATTGTATTACTTGGTAAATCATATAATTCAAACCATTCTAATTCTTCGCATTTTCTAGGTTCCATGTTTTGAAGTTTTCCTCCCCATTCTTCTGCTAAAAAATAAACATCTACTCGTTCATTGTTTGTTTCACTTTTTGAATCTCTATGCATAACATGAACGACTTTAATTTTTTTAGGATCAATAATTATTCCTGCTTCTTCTCTTGCTTCTCTAATTATTGCATCAGTAAAAGTTTCTCCAGCGTCAACATGTCCTGCCACCATACTATAATTTCCATCTTCATATCCTGTATTTTTTCTTTTTAAAAGTAAAACCATATTATGTCTAATTAAAATTAAATAAGAAGCTGGAACACTTTGTTGTCTATCTTTTTCCATAAATAAATCCTAAATAAATCAACCTTATAATCTTTTTGTCATAACAATTTTTATAAACAAATCAGAATTCTTTTGCTAATATTGTGCCAGGGTCGCACAAAATCCAAACTTTTAACAAAGGTTTTGAAAACAAAGTTTTCAAAGCCCTGAAAATGGTTAACATTTTCTTTGGTTTGAACAAAACACTTGCGACATGCGCACAAAAACGTGCTTAGTCACAAAAAAAAACATTGTGCCAGGGTCGCATAATCCGGTATTGCGCAAGCCTGGAAAGCTTGTCCCTTTGGGATTCTGGGTTCAAATCCCAGCTCTGGCGCTCTTATTTTCTTTTAACAGAATTTTATTGATAAATTATTTAAATCTCTTTTATTTTAATAACATTATGTCAAATAATTCAAATAAGTTAAAAACCAATAAGGATTCAAAGATTAAAGAAAATTTTAACTCAGATGTTTTTGAAAACATTGAGCGCCTTGATAGTCATGCCAAGTGGTCCAAAGGTGTAGACTCTAAAATAGAAAATTACAAAAAATTTGCAAAATGGTTTGGTATAGTATTTACAGTGTTATTTTTGATCGTGCTTATTTTATTTTTAATTGGTAAATCTTAGTTTTAGCTCATCTTGTTGTACGCAAAACAATTCACTCAACCTTAGGTTTATAATCATCCTCATTAACTATCTCTTCTTTTTTATCTTTTGTTTCTTTTTTCACTTCTTCTATTTTATCGTGTTCTTTATTATCTTCTTTTTCTTCTTTATTATGTCCAACTTTTGTTTTTAATAAATCAAGTAAAATACTAAAATAACCTAAAAGGGCAACAACCATAAAGAGTATAGGATAAATTGTTTTTGTTAGTGGTTCAAACACAGACACTATACTGAACGAAAAATATAATTCAAGTAACCCAAAAATTTTGAGAATGAATTTTACAAGTAAAACACTTGAACCAGCATAAAATAGTGGTGCAGGTAAATTTATTGGAAAATTTGTATTAGAAAAAATTTCGGCAATTGCAAATGTTGCTGACATTAGAATTATTAAAATAATATTTGCATTAAAAAATAATACAACTCTATGAAAAATTTGATCGTCAACATAATTTAAAAGAATATTACATAAAATTAAAACAATTGCAAAGATAACTAAACTAACAACTCCGCTTATTATTGCTTGGTTATATTTCTTCATAGAAAGATTCTTGTGATTTTGTTATATAAATTTTACTAAATCATATAAAACAAACATTAGTTGAGAAAAAATAATCATATTCCATATAACATCAGCTACCGTGTGACCTATATTAGAAACTGGATCTGCACCCATTGCAATACCTAGAGCCCATGAACTAAAATTTCTTATTGCCATTCCAACAGTATATGCTATAGGAAAACCCCAACCCAATTTGAAAAACCAAGCACCTAAAATAGCTACTTGTCCATTAAGACCAATCATTAAAATAACGAACTGAGAAAAACCAGCTACACTACCCCACATATAAGAACCTAAAATTAAACCAAAAAATGCACCAACAGGCCAACCAAACATATATCCCATAAAAAATGAAGTTGCAGTAACTGTTTCAACTCCAACATGAGGAATAAATTTTGTTGTTTTAATAGAAAGCATACCAAGTGGAGTAAAAATTGCCATAAACACTATAGCTTTAGCTAAATTTGAAAACATTAAATATATTACAAAAAAGATTCCAGCAATTAAAAAATTCCGTAAAGTTAGATATTTTTTGAAATTTTGAACAGAGAATTTAGTTCCCATATCAAAGGAAAGCTGCAAGACGTATATAAATTTTACCAAAAAGCTTTTATATTCCTGGATAAATTATTCTATGCATGGCATTTGAGATTTTTAAAAAATTTATAGATAAATTCTTTCGAAGTTTGTTTAGGGGTAAAAAAAAGATTAGATTAGGACTCTATGGTCCACCTAATGGTGGGAAAACAACTTTGGCAAATAGAATCTGTCAAGATTGGTTAGGAGAAGACATGGGAAAAGTCTCTAATGTTGCTCATGAAACACGTGAGATCCAAATTAAAGAAGAAATCACAATTAAATCTAAAGGAAAAGAACTTTCATTTAATTTAGTTGATACACCTGGTATTGCTACTAGAGTTGATTATGAAGATTTCTTAAAATACATGGGTGAAAAAGACGCAAAGTCTAGAGCTAAAGAAGCAACAAAAGGTATTATTGATGCAATTAAGTGGCTTGATGACATGGACACAGTTATTATATGTCTAGACGCAACTAAAGACCCATATTCACAAGTAAATATTACAATTGTAGGTAATTTGCAAGCTAGAAACATTCCTGTTTTACTTGTTGCAAATAAAATTGATTTAAAAAGAGCAGATATTAAAAAAATTGAATCCGCATTCCCACAATATAAAGTTGTAGGAATTTCAGCAAAGTATGGAACTAATATGGATGAGTTTTATGAAGAATTGCTGAAGATGGCATAATAAAAAGAGGTTGAAATTAATGTTAACTTTACAATTCATCAGCTATAACCAGATTGCAAACCTGGAACCTGATGATAGGATTAAGAAATTGTTAAGCTTTGTTAAGCAAGACAAGATTGTCCTATTAGAAGGTAGGCTTAGAGACGAGGAAGAAGCTGATTTAATTAGAAAAACAATGGAAGATATTGACGAAAAGTTCACTGGAATTGAACTTGGCGTTGTTCATCCACAAGACAAAGATTCTAGCCTATATAAGCAAATTCATGCTATGTTAGTTAGATTATTACTTGGAAATAGAAATGGATTCACAATTATTGGACCAGCAAATATTATACAAGAAATAAAAAAAGATCCTGATAAAATTCAATTACTTATGAAGGATCAACAACCTCCACCAACAAAAAAAACAAGTAAAAAAAAATCTAAGAAATAAAGAAGAAAAAATAAATGCCACTCGGCAATCAAGCCTTTATTAAAGGTTTGAAACCAAAATACTAAAAACCACTTTAATTAAAAACATCAAGTGGTTTGCATAAGTTAAAGGGAAAAAATAAAATGCCACACCAATGTGTAAGATGCGGAAATTTTTATCAAGATGGTAGTGATAAAATTCTTAAGGGTTGTGAATGTGGTGGAAAATTATTCTTTTTTGTTAAAAAAGAAAAACTTGAAGAAATCAAATCTGCTTCTGTTCAATTAACAAAAAAAGAAAAAAAACAAATTGAAAAGGATGTTTTTGATTTAATCGGTATTTCTGAAAAACAAGATTCTCCAGTAGTTTTAGATCTAGCATCTATTAGAATTGTTAAACCAGGAAAATATGAATTAGATTTAGTTAATTTATTTAAAGAAAAACCTCTTGTCTATAAACTTGGAGATGGAAAATATGTTATTGATCTTCCTGAGAGTTTCAAAAAATCATTGGACACCAAATGACTTTTTGATGCCCAGAAAATTTATAATTTTCGCTGGTTTTAAAAAATCACTTGACAAATAATTAATTATTTTTTCTACGCAGTTTAGATTATTTAATTAGAAAAGTAATTCTAAATAAAAAAATAAAAAAAATTAAGATTCGCTTGCTTTAGCTTTAATTCCTTTAGCTATTTCTAAGTAAATAAAACCTATGCTTGATAATGCTACAATCCCTAAAAATTCAAGCCAAGGGATTGGAGTTGTATTAAATATATCCTGCATAAAAGGTATATAAATAGTACCTACTGTTACGAGAACTGAAATCAATACAGCTTTTACTAAATATTTATTTTTAAATAATCCAACTTTAAATGAAGGATATCTTATGCTTCTTGATGCAAACGCTTGATACATCTCACTCATTGATATTGCTAAAAATGCAACTGTTTGCGCTTTTAAAACATTATTTGTTGTTGATAATGTATAATAAAACAAACTTAGGACAACAGTTGTCATAATAATTGGATACCAAATAATAAAGGGATTAAGTCCATAATGTATAGGTTCATCCTTTTTTCTAGGTTTTCTAATCATCGCATTAGGTTCAAACGGATCAGCACCTAATGCTACAGCAGGCAATCCATCTGTAACTAAATTAATTAAAAGTAATTGAGTTGCTGTTAATGGGACAGGCCATCCAAATATAATTGCCAAAAATATGATTAAAACTTCTCCAATGTTTCCTGAAATTAAGAAAGCAAAGAATTTTTTTATATTATCATAAACTCCCCTACCTTCTTCAACAGCACTAACTATTGAAGTAAAATTATCATCTGTTAATATCATATCAGAAGTTTCTTTCGCCACATCTGTACCTGTTATACCCATAGAAATCCCTATATCAGATTTTTTAAGAGCAGGTGCATCATTTACTCCATCTCCAGTCATAGCAACAATGTGACCTTTCTTTTGAAGTGCTTCAACAATCATCATTTTGTCTTCTGGATTAACTCTTGCATAAATTCCAATATCTTCAACTTCTTTGTCGAGATCAATTTTTTCAAGCTCTGATCCCATAACTGCTCTTCCGGTAATACCTAATTCTTTTCCAATAGCTTTTGCAGTTCCAATAAAATCTCCTGTTATCATTACTACTTTAATTCCTGCTGATTTACATTGCTCAATAGAATCTTTAACTTCTTTTCTAGGAGGATCTATCATTCCTTGTAATCCAACAAACACTAAATCTTCTTCCCATTCTTCTATTTTCTCTCTTTTAATTTCTTTGTATGCAAATCCTAAAACTCTTAATGCATCACCTGAAAAATCATCATTCATCTTTTGAATTCTTTTCTTATCTGTTGAAGAGATTTTCTTAATGTCTCCTTTTACAATAATTTTAGAACATTTTGAAAGAAGTATATCAGGTGCTCCTTTTACATAAACATATTTTCTACCTTCTATTTCATGAAGAGTAGTCATCATTTTTCTAGAAGAATCAAAAGGTATTTCATCAATTCTTAAATTTCTTTCAATAAATGCTTCATCAATCCCATGTTTTCTAGCACTTACTAAAAGTGCTGCTTCTGTAGGATCTCCAAATACTGACCATTCATCTTCTTTTTTCTCAATTTTAGCGTCATTGTTTAATGCACCAATTTGCATTAAAAGTTCCAAATCTTCTGTGTTTTTTGAAAACTCGCCAATAGGCTCATATCCTGCACCAGTAACATCAATAATATCATTATCTACATATACTTTCTTTACAGTCATTTCATTGTGAGTTAATGTACCTGTTTTATCTGAACAAATAACTGTAGTTGATCCTAAAGTCTCAACACTTGGGAGTCTTCGAATTAATGCATGTCTTTTAAGCATTCTTTTAACTCCTAAAGCTAGAGCTATAGTAACAACTGCTGGTAGCCCTTCAGGAATTGCAGCAACAGCAAGTGCAACTGCTTCAAGAAAACTTTCTTTAATTGAAAATATAAATTTAAGTAACCAATCAAAAGTAAATGCAAAGTCCTTTATTGTATGTAAAACTTCTGGATTTCTTACCGCTCCTACAATAAAAATAATAAAACAAATTGCAAGGGTCATTTTTGAAAGGAAATGCCCTAATTTATCCATCTTCTTTTGTAATGGAGTTAATTCTTTTGTTGTTGTTTCAAGCATCTGAGCAATTTTTCCTATTTCGGTTTCCATACCTGTTTTTATAACAACAGCTAAAGCTTTTCCTTTTGTAATTACAGTACTAGAAAAAACCATATTTTTTTGATCTCCTAATTCTTTATTTCCAGAAAGCATATCTGTATTTTTCAAAATAGGTTCAGATTCACCAGTAAGAACAGCTTCAAGTGTATAAAAATTATTTACCTTTATGAGTCTAGCATCAGCAGGAACTTTTGCTCCTTCTTTTAATACTAAAATATCTCCAGGGACAACATCTTTTGCATCAATCTCAATTTCTTTTCCATCTCTCATTACATAAGCATGAAAAGAACTCATTTTTTTAAGAGCTTCAATAGCTTTTTCTGCTGAATATTCTTGTTTAAAACCAATAATTGCATTTAAAATAACAATAATCCCTATAACTATTGCATCTACAGGTTCATTTAATAAAAAAGAAATTGCTGCAGCAACCATTAAAATCCAAATCAAAGGATCTGCAAATTGACCAAAAAAAATTTTCCAAGGTGATATTCGCTTTTTTTGTTTTAATTCATTTGACCCATATTTTTCTAATCTTGCTTTTGCTTCTTTATTTGATAATCCTTTTTCATCTGTCTTTAATTCTTTGTATATCTTATTAGTTGAAAGTTTATAGTAATCCATTAAATATCACCCACAATAGTGTATTGAAAGTTTGAAGTCCATTAAATATATTTCTATTTTATAACATTAAATTAATATATATGTAAAATCTATATTAAACAAATGCATGTCCTAATTCATTTCATAATCAATTTATTTTTTGGATTTGTTTTAGGATTTAAAAACATTGATATTCTCATAATTGCCCTTGCAGGAATTATTATTGACATAGATCATATTTTTTATCAAGTTTTTGTTGTTAAAAACAAAACTATCAAACAAATGTTAGAATGGCATAAAAAAGAAAACACAGTCCATAGACCTCATTTTTACATATTTCATATGATAGACTTTTTAATTATATTTAGTATTATATCATTTTATGTTAATAGAACATTATTTTTAATTTCTTTGGGATTTATTTTACACGTTTTAGCAGATTTTGTTATGTATATTTTTCACTATAAATCCTTTAAATGGATAAAATATTTTTTTTTAGTAAATTATATTAGAAAAAAAGTTAATTTCTCTTAACTTTACCTTTAATTCCTTGAAAAATTCTGTAAAACACATTAGCGCTTTCTTCTTCCATAGGTGGTTTAACTAATCTAACTGCATCTTCTCCTTCTGTTGAATTTTTTTGATAATAATCTAATGTATGTAAAAACAATTCAAGTTCATTAATTGCTCCAAATACTTGGTGCTGTTTTTCTAAGTCTAGAGAATCTCTATTATTTTCCAGCATTTCAATTAATTCAGTACGTCTTTTTACTAACACCTCAGATATTTGATTTACCACCATAGAAGAAAAGTGTAGTGTACTAAAATATAAATCTTACGTTTAAATTAGAAAATAATTGAAAAAATTTAAAAATTGTCCTTTGTTTAAAATAACAATGGGGGTTTTAAGTTGGCTCAAGAATATTTTTAAAGGTTTATTTAAAATAAAAAATATTTTTGGAAAATTCAACTCAGATTTTGATTTTGATCGAAGATTAATAGGTATTGATCAGAGAAAAAAACGTACTGCAAGATTTGAAAATGAAGCATTTAAAGAACTTTCTGATGCTGCTCATGAAATATTTGACTATATAAATAAGCATGAAAATGCGAAAAGTTTTCAAGGAGAATTATATAATTTTTTAGAACAAGTTCAAGACATTAGAGATTCTTCTGGAATTACAGTTCAATTAAATCATTATAGAAAATTAGTAAGTGTATGGAGAGAATTAAATCCTCATTTACAAAAGAATTTTGGTGCTGACGCTAAAATAATAAAAGCTTCTAAAATCGTTAATCAACAATTAATGGAATTAGGTAAAGAATTAAATCTTGAAATGGATTTATTAAATGAAGAAAAACATCTTGCTCAACAAAAATTAGACTTAATAAATAGTGAAATATAATTTCTTTTACTTAGTAAGATTTATAAACGTTCTAAATTTTCGTCGTATTGACCTAATGAGTTATGACGGTAAATTTGATGATTTACCTGAATGAGGGTAACTTTTAATTCTAGTTACCAGTTAAAATATGAAATTATAGGTGAAAAAACTATGGCTGAAGAATCAGAAAAAGCATATGAAGCTATTGAATTAGCTAGAACAACAGGAAAAATTAAAAAAGGGACTAATGAAGTCACTAAACAAATTGAAAGAGGAAATGCAAAATTAGTTGTTGTTGCAAAAGATATTACTCCTCCAGAAGTTGTAATGCACTTACCTTTATTATGTAAAGAAAAAGGTATCCCTTGTGTTGAAGTTCCAAGTAAAGAAGAACTAGGCGCTGCTGCAGGTATCCAAGTCGGTACAAGCGCAGTTGCAGTAACTGAACCAGGAGAAGCAGCATCAGTGATTAAGACTATGAAAGAGTGATTAATATGGCTCTTGATAAAAATCAATCAAAAAAAGGAAAACAAGACTCTGCTGATACAAAAGGAAGAGCTAATTTTAGAACAGCTGTCCCTGCAAGTGTCGAAGAAGTTATTGGTAGAACTGGTACAAGAGGAGGAGTCACTCAAATTAGATGCAAAATTCTAGATGGTAGAGACGCTAACAAAATAATTAGAAGAAATGTTAGAGGACCTATTCAAAAAGGAGACATCTTAATGCTTAGAGAAACTGAAATTGAAGCTCGTCCACTAAATAGAACAGGTAGAGGAAGTGGTTAAAGATGAAATGCAGTTTTTGTGGATGTACTATGCAGGATGGGACTGGAAAAATGTATGTAAAAAAGGATGCTAAAATATTTTACTTTTGCTCCAGTAAATGCGAAAAAAATCAGCTTAAATTAAAACATAAAGCTAGAACAACTAAATGGACTAGTGAATTTGAGCTTATCAAAAAAGGATTAAAGAAGTGAGGAAAAAATGCCAGAAAGTTTAATTCAAAGAACATTAGTTTTGCTTAAACCTGACGCTGTTCAAAGAGGTATTATGGGTAACCTTATTACTCGATTTGAAAACGCTGGTTTAAAAATTGTTGGAATGAAAATGGTTTGGGTTGATGATGCTTTTTCAAAAAAGCATTATTCAGCACATGTTGAAAAGCCATTTTACAAAGGGTTAGAAGAATTTATTACTTTTGGACCATTAGTTGCTTTAGCTATAGAAGGTATTGAAGCAATTGAAACAATTAGAAAAATGGTAGGATCAACTGAACCAAAAAAAGCTCTTCCAGGAACAATTAGAGGAGATTTTGCACACCATTCTTATCCTTATGCTGATAAAAAAGGAATTGCAATTAAAAATTTAATTCATGCATCTGATAGTATAGAAAGTGCAAATAAAGAATTAAATTTATGGTTTACAAGTGAAGAACTTCACACATACAAAACAGTACATGAATTACATGTATTTTAATTAATTATAATATAAAAGTGTTGAAATGCAGCAATTCAGTAAATTAGCATTTCAAAACCAAAAAAATAAAAATTTATTAAGGTGACTAAAGAAAATGGCAAAAATGGTTGACAGGGTTAAGTCGATTATGAATAAACCTACTAATATTAGAAATATCGCTATATGCGCGCACATTGATCATGGAAAAACAACTTTCTCAGATAACTTACTTGCAGGTGCAGGTATGATGTCAGAAGATTTAGCTGGAAAAGCTCAAGTTTTAGATTTCCACGATGATGAAGCTGAAAGAGGTATAACAATTGATACTTCAGCAGTTTCAATGGTTCACACTGTAAAAGGTGCTGAGTATTTAATCAATTTATTAGATACTCCAGGTCACGTTGACTTTGGTGGAGACGTTACAAGAGCTATGAGAGCCGCTGATGGATGTATAGTATTAGTTTGTGCTGTTGAAGGTATGATGCCTCAAACAGAAACAGTTCTAAGACAAGCATTAAAAGAAAGAGTTAAACCTATTTTAATGATTAATAAAGTTGATAGATTAATCAAAGAATTACAATTAGGTCCTGCTCAAATGCAAGAAAGATTTACAAAAATTATCACTGGAGTTAACGCTTATATTGATAAGATTACACCACCTGAATTTAAAGGAAGATGGAATGTTAGTGTAAATGATGGAAGTGTATGTTTTGGATCAGCATTTCACAATTGGGCATTATCTGTTCCTTTTATGACAAAAAGCAATGTTAAATTTGACGTTGTTGCTGAAGCTTATAATTCACAAGATCAGGATGCATTAAAAATTCTAAGAAAACAAGCTCCAATTCACGAAGTTATTTTGGACGCTGTAGTTAAGCATTTACCTAATCCTGTTGTTGCACAACCTTACAGAATTCCAAAAATTTGGCAAGGAGATCCAGAAACACAATATGGAAAAGATTTAATCGCTTGTAATGCAGATGGAAAACTAGGATTTGTTATTACAAAAGTTGTTGTTGATCCATTAGCTGGAGAAATTTGTACTGGAAGACTTTTTAGTGGAACAGTTAGCAAAGGACAAGAAGTCCATTTAGCAAGTGCAAATGAAGATGCTAGAATTCAACAAGTCTATATTTTTAATGGAGCTAAAAGAGAAGTAGTAGATGGAGTTCCTTCTGGAAATATTATTGGTATAGCAGGACTTAAAAATGGTAGAGCTGGAGAAACAGTCACAACTGATTTAGAAGCTGAACCTTTTGAACAAATAAAACATTTATTTGATCCTGTTGTTACTAAAGCTGTTGAAGCAACTAAACCTTCAGATCTTCCAAAATTAATTGATGTACTTAGAAAAGTAGGAAAAGAAGATCCTTCTATTCATATTGAAATTAATGAAGAAACTGGAGAACACTTAATGAGTGGTATGGGAGAACTTCACTTAGAAATCATTGAAAACAGAATCAAAACTGAAAAAGGATTAGAAATTAAAACAAGTTCACCTATTGTTGTCTTTAGAGAAACTATAACAAAGCCTTCAGGTATATATGAAGGGAAATCTCCTAACAAACACAACAAATTAAAATTTAGAGTTGAACCTCTTGACCCAAAAATTAGGGATGCAATCAAATCAGGAGAATTACCTGAAATGAGAATTAAAAAGAAAATGCCTGCATTTTTGGAAAAATTAAGAGACTTAGGAATGGATGCTAAAGAAGCAACAAAAGTTAAAAACATCTTTAATGGAAACATGTTAACAGAAGAAACAAGAGGACAAGTTCACATGGGAGAAGTTATTGAATTAATTAATGACATGTTCGAAGATGTTATGAATGCTGGACCACTAGCTAGAGAACCTTGTATGGGTGTAAAAGTTATTTTATCTGATATGACTCTACACGAGGATTCAATTCACAGAGGTCCTGCTCAAATGTACCCTGCAATTAGAAATGGTATTAGAGAAGCAATGATGGATGGAAAACCATTAATACTTGAACCTATCCAAATTATGCAATTTGATACACCAACTAGATTTATGGGAGAAGTTTCAAAATTATTATCTGCTAAAAGAGGTCAAATGCTTGACATGGATTCAGGAGATGAATTTACTACAATTAAAGGTAAATTACCTGTTGCAGAAAGTTTTGGACTAAGCAATGATGTTAGATCTGGTACAGAAGGAAGAGCAAGTTTTGCAGTAATGGATCAATCTTTTGAAGTATTACCTGGAGAACTACAGCAAAAAATAATTAGTCAGATCAGACAAAGAAAAGGAATAGTAGAGGAAGAAGTTACAGAATAAAAGCTATTTTAGTTTTTTTTTATTTTTTTAGTCGAAAAAGCAAAAAATAAAAATTGATTTTTGTCGACATAAAAATGAATGGAAATGCTTATAAATGGTGAATTATTCCTTTATCCAATATATAATACTTAAAACAGGAGGAAACCCAAAATGGCAAAAGAAAAAGAACACTTAAATTTGGTCGTTATTGGTCACATTGATCACGGTAAATCTACTACAGTAGGTAGGTTAATGTTTGACTCAGGAAATGTACCTGAAAACCAAATGAGAAAATTAAAAGAAATGGCAGTTAATGCAGGAAAAGATTCATGGGAATTTGCATATGTCATGGACAACTTAAAAGAAGAAAGAGAAAGGGGAATAACAATTGACCTTGCTCACAAAAAATTCTCAACACCAAAATATGATTACACAATGATTGATGCACCAGGTCACAGAGACTTTGTCAAAAACATGATTACAGGAGCTTCACAAGCAGATTGTGGATGTCTTGTCGTTGCAGCAGCAGATGGTGTTATGGCTCAAACAAAAGAACACGTATTTCTAGCAAGAACAATGGGTGTTAACCAATTAATGGTTATTGTTAACAAAATGGATACAGTTAATTTTGATCAAGCAAAATTTGAAGAAGTTAAAAAACAAGTACAAGGTCTTTTAACATCTGTAGGATACAAACTTGACCAAGTTCAATTTATTCCAACATCAGGTCTAAAAGGAGACAATGTCTTTAATAAATCTGAACACACTGCATGGTATGATGGACCAACAATGTTTGAACAATTAGACAATTTTACAGTTCCTGAAAAACCAACACAACTTCCATTAAGACTACCTATTCAAGATGTATATAACATCACAGGTATTGGAGTTGTTCCAGTCGGAAGAGTTGAAACTGGAATTATGAAAACAAAATCTAAAATTGTAGCTGTTCCAGGTAGAGAAGGAAAAGGAGTAGTTGGTGAATGTAAAACAATTGAAATGCACCACGAACAAATTACTCAAGCTGAACCAGGAGACAATATTGGATTCTCAGTCGGTGGAATTGGTAAAAAAGACTTAGCTAGAGGAGACGTTATTGGATCAACAGATAGCTGGCCAACTGTCGCAACAGAATTTACAGCACATATGGTTGTTTTAAACCATCCAACTGTCGTCACTGTAGGATATACACCAGTATTCCACATTAACACAGCACAAGTAGCTTGCCAAATTATTGAGATTGTCAAAAAGATGGACTCAAGAACTGGTGAAGAAGTCACTGAAAACAAAGATGTCTTAAGAAACGGTGACGCAGCAATTGTCAAAATTAGACCAACAACACCATTAGTAATTGAAAAGCAATCAGAAATCCCACAATTAGCAAGATTCGCTATTAGAGATTCTGGTACAACTGTTGCTGCTGGTATGTGTATAGAACTTGTTGCTAAAGATATGGCTGCTGTTAAAGCAAAAAAATAAATTTAATTTTTTTTTATTAATTTAGTTATCAAATTTAGAGGAAGAAAGATGCAGAAAGCAAGAATCAAATTAGCAAGTATGGAAATTGATAAGATTAATCAAGTTTGTACTAGCATAAAAGAAATCGCAGAGAAAACTGGAGTAGAAATGAAGGGACCTATCCCTCTTCCAACAAAAAAACTTAGAGTAACAACAAGAAAAAGTGCTGACGGAGAAGGTACAGAAACCTGGGAAAGATATGAAATGAGAATTCATAAAAGATTAATAGACCTAGGAATCGACGAAAGAGCACTTAGACTAGTTATGAGAGTTCCTATTCCAGACGGCCTAAATATAGAAATTGAAATGGTCGATTCTTAAGTAAATTTAGGGAATGAATAATTTTCTAAATTGTATTTGTTTTTAGTAGTTTTTAATCGTTTTTAATGAAAAGTAACATTATAATCAATAACTTTTTCTTCCTTAAATATAAACTTAGCAGAAAAAAATCTATCCTCTTTTATCCACTTTATAAACATATGATCAGATTCCCACAAGTTCAAATCAAGAATCTTATCATCATTAATCCAATGAAGTTCTCCTTCTGGACTAACTATTAACTCTCCAGAGAATTCATTAGCTATATAAACAAAAACATGCCAATCTCTTTTTTGTATATCAAAAGCTGGAAATGTTAATAATCCAACTAATTTAGGATTTTTTATATCTAAACCTGATTCTTCTTTAATTTCTCTAATAACGCAATCTTCAGGTGATTCACGTGCTTCAAGTTTCCCACCTAAACCATTCCATTTACCTTCATGCATGTCATTAGGTTTTTTATTCCTATAAATCATTAATGTTTTATTATCTTTTTTTACATAACAAAGTGTTGCTAGAACCATTTTAAAAAAATAAGAAAAAAGAGTTAAAAAACTCTATTTTTTAGACTTTCCAACTCTTATTGGAGCTACTCCAGCTAATTCACCAATAACATTAACTAACTCTGTTTTTGTTGGAACAACAATTTTAGCATTATGTTTAAGAGATATTTCAACTGTTTCAAGTTTCTTTAATATTTGTGCATTTCCCTTAAAATACTTATTAGCAGCCTCATTAACTAATTTAATTGCTTGTGCTTCTCCATCTGCTTCTAATAATTTTGCTTGCCTCATTCCTTCTGCTTTTTTAATTGCTCCTCTTTTTTCTCCGTCAGCTTTTGTTTCTGTAGCTGTTGCTAAATCAATTGCAGCAATTTTTTCATTTTCTGCTTTAACAACATTATTCATTGCAGCTTGAACATCTCCAGGAGGAGTTATTTCTTGAATTTCTACTCTTAAAATATCAATACCCCAACCTTCTCCATCTGCACTTGGCTTTTCAATTTGTGCACTCATTTCTTGCTCTACATGATGATTAATACTATCTCTTCTTTCATTAGCATCACCTAAAGTCATTTTACCTACTACTGCTCGAAGTGTTGTTCTAGCTAAAGATACAACTGACCCATAATAATCTTCAACATTATATAGTGCTTTTCTTGCGTTCCTTATTCTAAAATAAACAACTGCGTCAACATGTGCATTAAGTTTATCCTTAGTAATAACCTCTTGAGGAGGAATATCTACTCTAATTTCAGTAACATTTACTTTAATCATTCTATCTAATACTGGAAAAATCCAATGAAATCCTTGTTGAGCTACTTTTTTAAATCTACCAAGTCTTTCAATTACTCCTACTTCAGTAGGTCTAACTATTCTAATACCTACGAAAAAAAATACTATCAAAAATACTGCTATTGCAAATATCATATAAATCACCCAATAAATTGTTAGAATAATTAGTTAATAAAGATTTGTAATTTTTATATAACTATTAAATAAATTCCTATCAACATTAAAATTGAAGCAATAGATTTTAAGAAAATATTTGTTTCGTGAAACAACCTTCCACCAAAAACAACCCCAACTAAAACTTGAATTCTTGAAATTGCTGTAATTATTCCAACACTTGAATTTGGGTTTGAAAAAGCCAAATAAATTAAATAAGTTCCTAAAGTACCTATAGCTGCTGATACAAATATCCAAAATCCATCAAGTTTAATTCCTTCAATAATATCATCAATTCCTTTATAGATAAAAAAAGTAATTCCTAGATAAATTAATGTTGTAAAAATATAATGATAAAAAAGTAATGTAAATGATTCTGTATCTCTTAAAATATATTTTGCAAGTAATGATACTCCTACGTAACATATACCTGAGTAAATCATATAACTCATATATTTAGATTTGAATAATTTTTTAAATGGTGCTCCCCAATTTTTAAAATGTCCATCTGAATTTAACACATATGATCCAATCAAAAGAACTACAATTCCTAAAATTTGAAGAGATGTTATTAATTCACCAAGTATTAAAAAACCTGCTCCTAACACAAATAAAGGATTTAAATTTGTTAATGGACCAACAACTGATATTTGCATATGTTTAAGAGCTTTAGTATAAAATGTCATATACATAACCATAAAAATACTTCTTAAAATAATTGCAAACAAAATTCTATAATCAATTGTATTAATATTTTTTATAAAAGGTAAAACTATAAATAAATTAAACAAATAATAAACTGATAAAAATTCAAATGAATGTTCTTTTTCTAATACTTCTTTATTAATTATATTGCTAATTCCAAAAATCACTGCAGCTGCAATTGATAAAAACAACCAATCTATGCAAATTAATTTGTTATATGTCCTATAAATAATTATCCAAAATAAGACCATTAATTATAAAAATGATAATTTCATCCTCTAATAAATATGAAATTAATAATTGTTCGACATGGAGAAACTATTGAGAATGTAAATGGTATTTTTCAAGGACAAACTCCAGGTATATTATCTAAAAGAGGTATTAATCAAGCAAAAAAAGTTGGTGAAAGACTTAAAAATGAACAAATTGATTATATTTATTCCTCAGACCTTAATAGAGCAAAACATACTGCAAAAGAAATTATAAAATATCACCCTAAATTGAACCTTAATTTAATAAAGGAATTAAGAGAACATGATATGGGAATATTAACTGGTCAAAATAAAAATAAACTTAATTTAGAATGGGATGATATTGACTTAAATGACCCAAAATATAAAGCTGAAAATTATGAAACTTCTATGACTAGAGCCAATAAAATAATTAAAAAATTATTTGAAAAACATCAAAATAATACTGTGGTTTTAGTAAGTCATGGTGGTTTTATGAAATCATTATTTGCAATTATTATGAAAAAATCTCGGGAAAAATTAAAACATATGGAACATTTAGGAAATACCTCAATAAATATTTTTGAATTAAGAGAAGATAGTGATCATATTATTCACTTAATAAATTGTACAGAGCATTTAAAATGATATTAATCTTAACTAGACATGGTCAAACTAAAGAAAATGTAAAAGGTATTATTCAAGGTCATTTACCAGGTCATTTAACAAAGGAGGGTATTGATCAAGCAAAAAGACTTAGTGAAAGATTAAAAAATGAAAAAATTGATGCTATTTATTCTTCAGACTTAAAAAGAGCCGCTGATACTACTTATGAAATAGTCAAAAACCATCCAAATATTCCAGTAAATTATGTAAAAGAGCTTAGGGAACGCGACCATGGTTCTTTATCAGGGAAAAGTAAACATAATGTTAATTGGGAAGATTATGTTCCAGATGGAGAATCTGCTGAAAATATGTATAAGAGAATAAAAACCTTATTATCAAAAGTAAAAAATAAATATCCTCAAGGAACTGTCTTGTTTGTTGCACATGGTGCAATAAATAGAATGATTATTAACACAATTAAAAAAAATCCTCTTGAAAAATGGGAAACAATTGAATCTACAAAAAATACTTCAATTTCTATTTTTGAAATTCATCAAAATGTTCCTTGTAATGTTTGCGTATTTAATTGTACAGAACACTTAAACACACCTTCACATGAACAATGTTTAAAATGGTATAGAGAATGTGATACCCCTCAAAATATCATTGATCATGCATTAAAAGTCAATAAAGTTGCAACTTACTTAGCTAAAGAACTTATTAAAAGAGGGGAAAAAATAAATTATAGTTTAGTTGATGCTGCGTCTTTGCTTCATGATCTTGATAAATGGGATTGTGTTAAAGATAACTCTATTGAACATGGAAATTTAACTGAAAAAATTTTAATAAAAAAAGGCTTTCCAGAAATTGGAAAATATGCAAAACATCATGTTGTACATCATTTATTTGACAAAAAAGCAACATGGGAAGAAAAATTAATTATCTATGCTGATAGTAGAGTTTTATATGATAGAATTGTTTCTCTAAACCATAGAATTCAAGATGCTTTAATTAGATATAATGTTCCTAAAAATATTGCTAAAAAAGAAATTAAGTTTTGTAATTTATGTGAAAAAGAAATATTTGATATTCTAAAAATTAAACCTGACGATTTAGAAAAACTTAACGATTAAACCTTGGATATATTCCTGGAGCCATAACTACTTTGTCTGTTTTAACTGCAAGTCCCTTTTCTCCCATCATTTTAAGGGAGGACATTTTAGCTCTTCCAAAGCAAATAAATTCATTTTTTAATGTATAAATTGCAACAAGCTCATCTATTTCAATTCCTGCTTCAAGTTTTGATATTCCTGGAACAGCTAGTGATGCTCCATGACATAAACTATCAACAGCAGTATCAATCACCCAAATTTTAGGTAAATGTGAAACTGCTCGTTCAATGGACATTATTACTCTTCTAATAAATTTATCATTCTTTTTTTCTTTGTAATAATAATAGGCATCAGAAACATCCTGTAAAGTAAAAAGTGAAGTTTCATTAAAAGGTCCTGCTTTAGTTCGTCTAAGTTGAGCCATATGAGCTCCAACTTTTAATTCTTGCCCCATATCATGAACTAATTTTCTAATATATGTACCTGCTTGACATCCTACTTTAAACAATACATCTTGTTCAATAATATCAAGTAATTCAATATAGTAGATTCTTCTTTCCCTAATTTGTCTTTTAACTGCACTTTTTATAGGTGGAAGTTGTTTAATTTTTCCAGTAAATTTTTCAAAAACTTTGTATAATTCAAATTCTTCAACTGGTCTATGAAGATGCATTAAACAAATATATTCTTTTCCAGCTTTAAGTAAAGTTTGAACAATTTTAGTTGATTTATTAAGAGTTATAGGTAAAACACCTGTAACATTAGGATCTAATGTTCCTGAGTGACCTGCTTTATCTAAGTTTAGAATTTTTTGTAAATAAGCACTTACCTGATGACTTGTTGGACCTGCGGGTTTATCAATATTAATTACTCCAAATTGCATTAATTCCTCAACAGTTCTATTTTCTGGATAAAACCCAAACTTATCACTAGTTTGTGCTTCTTTTTTTAGAAGAATTTCTCTTTTTATTTTTTCGAAGGGTAGATCTCCCATTTACACTAGGAAAGAATTGCTTTCTTAAATTACTTTTCATAAAATATACCATAAGCAATACCAAATTTACAAAAAAATAACCTCTAATTAAATTTTTTTTTGTTAATCCACCTGTTATTTTATAAGTTAACTCATTAAAACCTAAAACTAATCCTAAAAGAGTCATGATCATAATATTACTTAAAATAAAAATTAAACATTTTGTTAAAAAATCTTCTTTTTTAAAAAATATTAAAACAATAAATAGTCCAGGTAATAAAGATAACAGCAATTCTATTATCATTCTTCTAAAACCTCAAAAATAAATCGTATAAACATTCTATAAAACGATTTATTGAATAAGAACGTTAAAACTACATATATACCTAAACCAATTAAATAAATAACCAGTAATGAATAAATATTTTGTACATTTAACCATTCTTTTAAAAATCCAACTGCAAGAGCTGATAAAAAGCCAGAAAATACAATATAAAAATAATTCTTTGAAACCGTAACTATATCCAATTTAATGAATCTTTGTGAAATTAGTAAATAAAGAATTGAAATCAAAATTGAAGTTATTAACATTGCTAGAGCAACACCATATGATCCAAAAAAATTTCCTAGAATAATTATAAAGAAAAATAAAACACCAAATTCAATTAAAGTTATTTTCACTAAAACTAAAAGTTTAGGTTCTACAATAAACACTAATCTAGATATTTCTGCAATTGATTTTATTAATCCAGCTAAAAGAAGCATCCATAGTATTTCGGAAACTCCAGTCCATGGAATAATAATTGAAGAAATTTGAGGAATTAATACCATACTAATTAATGATAATGGAACAATCAAAAAGGATAAGTATTCAGTTATTTTTACTAAATTATATTTAAACATGTCATAAGACATATTCTTAAATCTGTCCATAAATAAATCTGTAATAAAAATTGTAAAGTTATTATACATAAAATAACCAATCCAAAATCCTAAGAAAATATAACTAAAATAAATTTTGTTTAAAAATCCAACTATAATTAATGGTGCATAAGTACTGATATTTCTTGTAAATTTAAGTTCCAAGTTTGATTTTAAAGATAACAAAATCTCTCCAAACGCTTCTTTATTAAATTTGGATTTAAGTTTAAAAGGAAAAAAAGCCCAGAGCAATATTGTTGTGAGTAAATTGTAAATTAAATAACTAACAAGGACAGCAAGAGATTCATATCCAAAATAAATCATACTAAACATTAAAATAGCTGAAACAATTTGTGAAATAAGATTTACAAAGTATATTCTTTCATTTCTTTTTTTTGAAGTAAAATATACTTCTGCTGTTTTTTTAAAACTAATAAAGAGTGCAATAGTACTCGCATATCTTAATGGAATAGTTATTGGGTAAAGTAAAGATATAATAAAAATAATCAATGCAACAAAGATACCATACAAAGGAGCAATCAAACTTAAAGTATTACAAAAAAGCTTTATTTTTTCAGGATTATGTTCTTTAATAGTTAAATCAAAAAAATTCATAAAAAAATAAGCTAGTATTATAGGAAAAAAAGCTAGACTAAATTCATTAATACTTAAAAAATGAGCTGCACCTATAATTGTGAGTAATTCAATGAATCTCCAAATATATAAATAGCTAACTTTAGTAAAAAAATATTCACCTGGATTCTTCATTATATAATTTTAATAGTAGAAAGTTTAAAAATTTTTTGAATATAATTCAAAGATTATCACTTTAATTCCTTAATAAATGCATCTAGTTCTTTTTTAAAATTATCCGCTTTAATTTTTTTATCAAGAAAACATTTAGTTGCAATTGGTTTTTTTATTTTAGATACTTGTTCTAAATTTTTCCCAAAATTTCCTCCATGAGTTAAAAAAAATGCAAAATTATTGATATTCTTTTTATTTTGTAGCAAATAATTTCTTAATTGAGGCATTAAGTTCCAAGCCCACACTGGACCACCAATTATTACTAAATCATAATTTTTTGGGTCTTTTGAATATATTATTTCAGAAGTTTTTTGTGTCATAGCTTGTTTACAAATTTTTAATAGTCCTAAAGTGCTTATATATTTTTTATCCTTTATCTCATCAATATCTGATTTTAGTCTTTTGGCAAGTTCATTTGCTATTTTTTTAGTATTTCCAGTTCTTGAATAATATACAACTAATGATTTCATTATAAAAATTAAAAATTAGTATGAGATAATATATGTTACTTTTTTAGATAAATTATCCTTTTGTGTCAACAACTTTAATTAAATGCCAGCCAAATTGTGTTTTTACTGGTCCAGATATTTGTCCTTTTTTTAATGAAAAAGCTGCTTTTTGAAATTCTTTAACCATTTGGCCATGACTAAACCATCCTAAGTCACCACCTTTTTTACCAGAAGGACACATTGATTTTAATTTTGCTAAATCTTCAAAAGATTTTCCTGAATTTATTTCACTTAAAATTTCTTTTGCTTGTTCTTGTGTTTTAACTAATATATGTTTTGCATTTACTCTTGTTGGCATAATAATCAACTCCTTATTTTTTTATAGTATTTAAGCAGAGGACTTTGCCCTCCGCACCTCCCTTAAAAAAGAATGTGAAAAACATTGAGCCTAACTTAATTAATTATTTTAATATACTCATGGGCCCAGGGGGATTGCCACCAACTGATACCGGTTGACAGCTAATGTCTGCTGGACTTAAAGTCCAGCTTAATAACCATGGGCCCAGGGGGATTGCCACCAACTGATACCGGTTGACAGCTAATGTCTGCTGGACTTAAAGTCCAGCTTAATAACCATGGGCCCAGGGGGATTGCCACCAACTGATACCGGTTGACAGCTAATGTCTGCTGGACTTAAAGTCCAGCTTAATAACCATGGGCCCAGGGGGATTGCCACCAACTGATACCGGTTGACAGCTAAT